>Ga0247840_10002236_pt1 | contig 34991 bp, 30 predicted proteins | sample LaCruzMarch2015__FD_192404 | JGI IMG/M metagenome (GOLD analysis project Ga0247840, IMG submission 192404) | Freshwater microbial communities from meromictic Lake La Cruz, Castile-La Mancha, Spain - LaCruzMarch2015_17m | ecosystem: Environmental > Aquatic > Freshwater > Lake | place: Spain...
GATTTTGTTAAACTTCCAATTATTAAGAATTGTCAAACGGCCACACCCGTAAATGAAGTTCTTTTACCAATGTTTGTTGAACTATATCCTAATCCTACCTGGGGACCAATAAATCTTACTTTTCAATCTGTTGGAGGAGATTGTTATCTACATTTGATGAATGGGCAGGGACAAACCATTAAACAGCAAAAATGGAATGGCATGTATTCTGGAGAGCAGAATTTACAAATGGATGTAAGTGATTTGTCAAATGGCATTTATTTTGTGCACATTAGGCAAGGCTTACAACACAAAACCATGCAGGTAGTTTTACAACGATAAGCTAGGAAGGAAGGCTTATTTTACCCATACATACGGAAGGGTTATCACCATAACTGGTTTTGCCACCAGAGATTGTTTCATTCGCTAATACAGCGAAAAGAACAGCCTCCTTGGCATCGCCGGGAATACCTAAAACAGATGGATTCATGAAATTTGAACCGGGTAAAAGTCTGTGAATATGAGACATAAGGAACTTATTATGACAGCCACCTCCGCTAGCAAATTTCCTGGTATCCTTCCAATTTGGCACTTCCCTTTTTATGCAATCCGTGATTGTTTCAGCAGTTAGAAGAGTTAATGTAGCTAATAAATCTTTAGGATTTAGAACGACGCCTAAATTTTCTTTACTCATAGACATAAGCAATGAGTATTCAAATAATTCCGGCCCCGTTGTTTTTGGTATAGCTTCACTAAAAAAGGGCAAACCTTTCCAAAGGTTTAGTACTTCATAATTTATTTTCCCTGAAGAAGCAATTTCTCCATCCTCATCAAAGGCCATATGAGGATAAAACTGTTTCACAACAGCATCTAACAATGTATTTCCCGGACCAGTATCCGTTACTAAAGCCCCATCAAAATTGTCTGTACCGGGAAGATAGGTGAAATTGGAAATACCACCAATATTTAATAAAATAGTAGGAACACCTATTTTATTAAAAAGCAAACAGTCACCATACAGCGCCAAAGGCGCGCCTTCACCTCCGGCGGCAATATGCTTCTGTCTAAAATCACTTACAGTGATAATACCCGTTTGTAATGCAATATGATCTCCATCACCTATTTGAAACGTCGCATTTCCAAATTCTTTGTTTTTGTGAAGTCTAAAAGGCGAATGAAAAACAGTTTGACCATGACTTGCTATAATATCTATTTCCGATGGTTTTACATGCCATTCACTAAGAGTGGACAAAATCATTTCAGAATGAATCTTTGCTAACCATGGATTTACAAGCGTTAATACCTCAAATGAAATATTTTTTTTTGCAAAAACAGCAAGGATATTATCCTTAATTTGATTAGTATAACTAACGGTTTTAAAATGCTTAACTTCTACTTTAGTTGATACCCCAGCGCCGGTAATTTGACAAAGAGCAATATCCAAACCATCTAAGGAAGTCCCTGACATCAGACCTATAATCCATCTTTTATCTGAAGCAGCTATTTTATATAACTTTTCAATTTGCGAATTCATAAGGTAACATTACATGATAGGATACACGGGAAAACCAGTGAGAAAAGTAAAACCATTATTATCTTTATCTATCATAAAAAAACTTGTCTTTGAACCATTCGTAACGGCAATATAAGGTGCTTTTAACTCAATATTATATACAGCAGCTTGGTATATAACATCTTCTGTTAAAGAGATATTAGGAGATTTACATTCTATCAACAAAAATGGCTTCATGGAATAGTCGAAAATTAGTATATCCCACCTGCCCTTTTTGAGACCTTTAGATACCCCTTTCTCAATAGAAAAATGATTTAAAGGAAAATGAAGCACTTTAGACAAATACAAGACCATTAACTGCCTGACCCATTCTTCAGGCTGGAGAATAAGCCATTTTTTTCTTACAGTATCAAAAATTTCATTTCCCTGTGGCTTTTTTCTAATTTTAATAAAGGGCTGAACCTGAAGTAAATCTATATCAAGCCATACACTCATTTAATCATAACCTTTCTTGAAATAAGAAATTCGCGTGATTCAAAAGAAATAATGTAGGTTCCCGGAGATAAATTCAGGTTAGAAAACTGCATTTTTTGAAAATCATTTGAAAAATGAACACCTCTTTCCTGTTTAACCGTTCTACCTAATATATCTCTTAATTGTACAGTTACCCCATTTAAAGGCAAAGAAAGACTCGAGAACTGAAACTCAATGTCGTTTAATGTAGCATTTGTCACTATAAAATTAAAGTTTTCATCTACCTTTTCAGAAATATTCGTTAATACACCAGCCATGTCTGAAGTACCATGGACATTAACAAACTCATATTTTACTCCATTTTTTTTCCATAACACAGCTATTACTTCAAAATTGGCAGCAGATGAGTTAGCAGGTAGATTAATGGTAGCAGAAATAGTTTTTGAATACCCCGCTGCAAAAGAAGTACCAGCAAGATCTTCTCCAAAACTTTGAGTAAAGAATGAATTTCTAAGTACATTTTTGTGTTCAACGGTGCCTGATAAACCAGCTTGAATTTCTTTAACCACCTTTTCAACCAAATACAGCCCCATCGTATAGTTCCCTGTCATTAACTTGGGGAAAGTAAGGGTAACCTGTGCTTTAATACTTGTATTTCCCGTAGCTTTTGCTACTGTTTTCATTAGCGCCGATGGCTCTTTAGTTACATCATCTTCAATAGTATTTTTAATTTCCCTTTCTGTTACGGAGCCCCCTGACCCCTTATTTAGACCATTTAGATAAAAAGCCGGTTGATATGCAGATTGATCAAAGTTTCTTATGATATCAAAGCCAGTTTGAGAGAAAAGTCTTGAGGTTGAACTTGAATGTGCCGTAAAATAAAAGGCATTATTTTTCACATTATTTAAAAGCGAGTTATAAGAATTCCAAGCTGCACCAGAACAAACAGGACACCAGGTAGCTGATAATTTAACTACTAAACCGTTTTGTTTAGTGTCACTACCTTGGGCGGACATAGAATTTATATATAAAAATGTGGTAATGATTGAAAGGATAATAATTCTCATGTTAATTTATTTTATGCTCAAATATAAGGATATGTTCGGTATTTGAATCAATTTTACACCTATTATCTTGTCTTAAACCAATGACCCAAATAATTTGATTATTGGCATCAACAAGAAGATAAATCTCTTCTTTTTTAAATTTATCAATCTTTTTGTCAGTGAGATAATCTTGAATTTTTTTTCGCTGATTATTCATGTTTAATGGGTAAAAAAAATCTCCATCTTTCCATTTTCTTACATTCAAGGGGAAAATTATTTTTTTTACATCCACGAAAATTTTTTCTGCTCCCTGGTTTAAATTTTCAGGAATATTCCTACTATTCTTTATAGAAATGCTTCTACCCTTGGCGTATTCGATATTTCCATTTTGTGTTATCTCCATTTCATCAGTAACTAAAGGAGATTCAATTTCTTTTATCAACCTCAGATACTTTTCCAACTTAATAATTTTTACATCATTATGTTTGAAAACAGAACCAATTGACATTGACTTTTCCTTCATTTCAAGGATCTCATAAATCATTTTTGAAGTAAAGCCTAAAGGACTTAAAATTTCATATAAAAAAGTAACGGGTGCTAAACTCTCATTTAAACCATGAATATCTATAAGAAATTCGTTAGCGGATAAATGAGTAACTAATTTTTTAGATTCACCTGAAACGAATTCATTTTTAATCTGGATTAATTCTGACCAAACCCTTTTATTTTTCAAAAAAGTAGATAATAAGGAAGGATTAATTTTGCTTAATACTGGTATAATTTCATGCCTTATCAAATTTCTATGATATATAAGTTTGTTATTACTTGAATCGCTTCGAAAAGATAAATCATTTTGAATGAGATAATCAATAACTTCCTTTTTAGGAAACGATAAAAGAGGACGCAAAATAGCTCCATTTATAGCAGGTATGCCGATAAGGGCATGTAGAAAGCCACCTCTTAAGACATTAAAAATGACCGTTTCTAACCAATCGGAGGCATGATGAGCGGTACAAATAAAATCAAAATGGTATTTTAATCTGGTTTCTTCGAAAAAGGTATAGCGAAAATCTCTTGCCATTTGTTGCACATTCCCCCCTTGATTAGATAAAATAAAAGGTGTGTCTATGACCTTAACAAAGCACTCGATATCATGATTTTTAGCCCAGGTGGTTACAAAATTCATATCCTCATCAGATTCACTCCCCCGAAGTGAATAATTTATATGGATGACACCAAATTTTAGTCCTGATTTTAAGAACAAATTGGCAAGGCACATTGAATCACTTCCACCACTAACCCCTAAAAGGAAAGATTTATCAGATAAATCAACCTTAACAAGCTGTTTAAGACTATCTAAAAAGGAAGATTCCATCCGTAACTTTCTCACTTTGCAATATCAATGTAAATCATTTGAAAAGTACCATTTACATCACCTACGACCAAAACCTGCACATTTTCCATCATTTTGATTTTCAAATCATTTGTATAATGCCTAATGATCATTAAGTTACAATTATTTTGAATACTTACGGCAAAATTTGGTTGAAGTATCTGCTCTAATTGATTGGCATCAAAAAAAGGACAACTTCCGCAGATACAAAGATGAAGACCCGTATTTTGCATAAAATTAACCAAAAAACCAATTTCATGAAAAACATTAAATATAAATGCTAAATCCTTTTCCGCTATAAAAGAGTAATCTTTGGGTTCAATAGTCAGTAAAATCTGATTTGATTCTTTTATAATGATGGGAGGATAATTAACATTTTCATCTCCACCAAAAAAAGTCCCCTCAAGCTCTGGCTGCATAAAAGATTTAACTTTTAGAGGTATATTTTTGGCTTTTAGCGGTTTAATAGTTTTAAGGTGAATCACTTTTGCGCCGTAGTAGGTCATTTCAATAGCCTCCTGATACGAAATGACGGGTAATAAAACGGCATCGGTAAAAAACCTTGGATCGGCATTATATACTCCTGCAACATCTTTCCAGATAGTCAAACTATGAGCGTTCAAACAATGACTCAAAATTGCTGCAGAATAATCGGAGCCTTCTCTACCTAAAGAAACAGTGTTATTATCTATAGTAGAACCAATAAAGCCAGGTATAATAACTAAAGAACCGTTAGAAATATGAGGTTCAATTACCTTTTTACATTTCACATCCGTTTCGTTCCAATACACCCAACCTTCTCTGTAATTATCATCGGTAGTAATTATATCACGCGCATCTATCCAAACAGCTTTCATATTTAACTTGAGTACCAATGCATGCATAATTCTGGTAGATAATAATTCTCCGAAGCCAATAATTTGGTCATAACAGTAGTTAAAATCTGCACCAGGCTCTTCGTCTAATACCCAATCTATTTCAACAAATAAATCATTGATAACATCAAAAACTTCGTCTGTCTGATCTAAAAGAGAAGCAGCCAAAGAAATATGATAAGATTTAATATCATGCCAGATGTCTTGTTGCTCTGTTGATTTTTTATGGTATGCCTGAATTAAGGATTCAAGTTTATCTGTAATTTTTCCAGAGGCAGAGAGAACGACTACATCAGCTTTATGAGTTTTAAGAATATTTGCCACATTTAAAAATGAAGCGGTATCTTTTAGCGATGCGCCACCAAATTTAAAAACCTTTAATTCCGAATTCATTCTATCATTATTTAATTTAGGATAAACAAAAGTAAAATGAAAAAATGGAATTAGTTTTTTAATTTTGGAAATTAACTCAAACACTATGAAAAAATCAGGCATTTCAACAGCAATAATTTTAGTTTGCACTTTTATTTTTGGCGCTTTTTTTGAAAAAATGATAGAACCAATAATCACGAGTGATTCCATAAAGGAAGCTGCAAATATTATGGGGCTACAATTTTCTGAGCAAGAGATAGATTCTTTACTGCCTGGTGTATCAGAATTCAACAAAGGATTTAGTAAAAACAGAGAAAAGGACATTGACAATGGCGTGTCACCGGCCTTCGTTTTTGACCCCAGACCGTCGGGATTTCAGTCGCCAACAGGTGCCTCCGGATTAACCCTAAGTATGGTAAAACCATTTAAATTAGATAAGGCAAAACTTCCATGGTATTCCATTTCAGAACTAGCCTATCTACTTAAATCTAAGCAAATCAGTTCCGTAGAGCTCACTCAATATTTCATATCTAGGATCAAAAAGTACAATAGCAGCTTATTTTGTGTTATAACGGTAACAGAAGATCTGGCACTTAAGCAAGCAAAAAAGGCTGATGAAGAAATAGCTGCTGGTAAATATCGTGGATTATTACACGGAATCCCTTATGGAGCAAAAGATTTATTGGCCACAGAGGGATATAAAACTACCTGGGGAGCAACCCCATATAAGGATCAAGTGATTAATGAAAACGCGACAGTAATTCAAAAACTGAATGCTGCAGGCGCGGTTCTAATTGCTAAAACATCTATGGGAGCATTAGCTTGGGGCGATGTTTGGTTTGGAGGTACTACTAAAAATCCATGGGATATAGAAAGCGGATCAAGTGGCTCCTCAGCTGGCAGTGCATCAGCCGTTTCCGCGGGATTAATGCCTTTTGCCATAGGTACCGAAACATTGGGAAGTATTGTTTCACCCTCTACCGTTTGCGGTACTACAGGACTAAGACCCACCTTTGGAAGAGTAAGCAGACATGGTGCTATGGCACTGAGTTGGACTATGGATAAAATAGGTCCGATATCCAGGACAGCAGAAGATTGTGCCCTGGTGTTTTCCGTAATACAAGGAAAGGACAATAAAGATGTATCTGTGCAGGAATTTCCGTTTAACTATAATGCAACGTTGAATATAAAATCCTTAAAAATAGGCTACTTAAAAAGTTCTTTTGACAGAAATTATCCATTCAAACAGCAAGATAGCCTCATTTTAGCCCTGTTAAAAAAAGAAGGAATAAATTTAATTCCCGTTGAATTACCAGAACTCCCCTATTTATCTCCTATTTTATCAGCAGAATCAGCCGCTGCTTTCGATGAATTAACGAGAAGAAATAAAGATGATTTATTAGAAAGGCAAATTAAAAATGCCTGGCCAAATAAATTTAGAGAGTCTAGATTTATTCCTGCAGTGGAATACATTCAGGCCAATAGAAAACGTAAAATACTCATGGAGGAGATGAAGGAAAAAGTTTTTTCAAAAATGGATCTTTACTTGAATCCATCCTGGAGAGGAACTAGTTTGACCATTACCAATTATACTGGACATCCATGTATTGTTATACCAAATGGCTTTATAAATGGAAAACCTACCAGTATAACCATAACGGGAAATTTATATCAGGAATCTCAAGTTATTGCCTTGGCACATTTTATCCAATCTAGAACTGAGCACCACAAACAACACCCTACCTTTCCATGAGTAAAACTACCGTTTTAATTATTGGGGGAGGCGCTGCAGGTTTTTTTTCAGCCTGTTTACTCGCTGAAAAACATAGTAATATAAAAATTACTATACTTGAAAAAGATAAAGAGGTATTAAAAAAGGTTCGTATTTCAGGAGGGGGTCGATGTAATGTAACTCATGCTTGTTTCGAGGCCAGAGACCTTGTGAAGTTTTATCCAAGAGGAGAAAAGGAACTTTATGCCCCTTTCTTACATTTTCAACCCAAAGATACCATTGAATGGTTTTCAAAAAACGGTGTTGCTTTAAAAACAGAGGCTGATGGCAGAATGTTTCCCATCACAGACTCTTCTGAAACTATCATTGAATGCTTCATGAGAATTTGTAAAAAGCATCATGTGGATATTAAATTTAGTTGTCGTGTCACCGCAATAAAGAAAATAGATGCAAAATGGGAAGTTACTGTTTCAGATAAAACATATCTATCAGATTACTTGATTATTACAGCGGGAAGTAGCCCATCTATATGGACTATTTTATCCTCAATGGGCCATACTATTGTACCGGCAGTTCCGTCTTTATTTACTTTTAAAGTAAACAATAATTCGTTAAATGAACTTGCTGGTATTAGTTTTCCTGCTGCGTCTATTAAAATTATAGGACTAAAACATGCTACTGCAGGTCCTCTATTAATTACTCATTGGGGCTTAAGTGGGCCTGCCATACTTAAAATGAGCGCCTGGGCAGCTGTTGAACTTCATGAAATAAAATACGAATTTGATATCGAAGTAAGTTGGATATCCCAAACCTATGACGATGTCTTAGCAGATATAAAGCAGATAAAGGAATCCGACGCAAAAAAACAAATGGGAAATGTGGTTATGTATAAAATTCCCCATAGATTCTGGATGTATATTTTACATACCTCAGATATACAATCAACGCAACAATGGGCTAATATTACAAAAAAACAAACGCAGGATTTAGCACGAAACATGACTAAATTTACGTTAAGCGTGAAAGGAAAAAGCACCAATAAAGAAGAATTTGTTACTGCCGGAGGGGTATCTCTCAAAGAAGTAAATTTTAAAAGCTTCCAAAGCAAAATACAAGAAAATCTATATTTTGCCGGGGAAGTTTTAAATATAGACGGCTTAACCGGAGGATTCAATTTCCAATCTGCCTGGACAGGCGCTTACATCATCTCAAAAGAGATATCAGCAAAAATATAACCTCTTTTAATTATTCGTTAAATTCCTCATTAATTTCCACCAATGTTTATCTGGCGTTTCGGCTTCAATGGTAATCAGTGTTTTCTTAACCGGATGAATAAATGAAAGGGAATGGCAATGTAGGGCAATAGAAGCATCTTGTAATGCCGTAGGAAACCCATACTTTAAGTCACCTACTATTGGACAGTTAAGAGAGGCAAGTTGCACTCTTATCTGATGTGGGCGACCTGTTTTAGGGGTAACTTCTAACAAAAATCTACCATCAATAATACCAAATAGTTCGTAGGCAGTTTCCGCGTATTTAGCATCAGGGTTGCGTCTGGAAGGAGCGGATAACGCTTTCGAAATATTTCTTTCCTCATCTTTAGCAATATAATGAGTTATTATACCTTTTTCAGATGGCGGTTTAAACGCTACTATAGCCCAATATTTTTTAGTGATTAAGTTATCACGGAATAACTCATTCATTCTCACTAACGCTTTTGACGTTTTGGCAAAAATAACGGCACCACTTACTGGCCTATCAAGACGATGTACTGTTCCAAGGAAAACATCTCCTGGTTTTTTATATCTATCTTTAATATATTTTTTAAGCCAATCTCCAAGAGTTGCATCTTCTGTTTTATCACCTTGAACTAATAGCCCAGCGGGTTTGTTAACCACAATAAGGTGGTTGTCTTCGTAAATTACCTGCAATTTTTTAACATTTAAGCCACAAAGATATGCAAATTACATTGGGCTTTTCTCCTTGCCCTAATGATACCTTCATTTTTGATGCAATTGTTAACAAAAGAATTGATTTAGAGGGACTTGAGTTTGAAATTATTTTAGCAGATGTAGAAAAACTAAATCAATTAGCGTTTCAGAACACGTTGGACGTGACTAAACTTAGCTATCACGCGTTGGCTTTATTAATGCCAGATTACCAATTGTTACATGCTGGAAGTGCTTTGGGAAATAATTGTGGACCATTATTAATTTCTACCAAAGAAATTAATATGGAAGATATAGAATATCTTAAGATAGGCATACCTGGAAAATTTACAACAGCCAATTTTTTACTTCATTTTGCTTTTCCCAATGCCACAAATACCAGCGAATTTCTTTTTTCAGAAATTGAAGATTCTCTTATAAAAAACACCATTGATCTTGGATTAATTATTCATGAGAATAGGTTTACCTATAAATCAAAGGGGTTAAAGAAAATAATAGACCTTGGAGAATACTGGGAAAATGAAACGGACCTCCCCATACCTTTAGGTGGCATTGGCATAAAAAGAGGATTATCTCAGGAGATTAAATCTAAAGTAGATAGATTAATTAAAAAAAGCATTCAATTTGCTTTCCAGCATCCAACCCTAAGTTTACCTTACATTACATTAAATGCACAAGAGATGGACGAAGAAATTGTTAAAAAACATATTCATTTATATGTAAACGAATATTCTGAAAACATAGGAGAAAAAGGAAAAGAAGCCGTTATCTATCTATTTAATAAAATTAATAACCAAGCTACAAAACTAGATATTTGGGTGTAAAAGAAAAGAAGGAATGATGTCTTCTAATTTTGTTACCGTCATAGTAGGCTGTATTTGTTTAGGTAATTCCTTCTGTTTTGAGTTAAACCATATTGTTTTAAATCCAAATTTCTGAGCGCCTTCAATATCAGAATATGGATTATCTCCTACTAATAAAATATTTTCTGTAGTTATGTTTCCCGATATCTGTTTTGCCAAGGTGAAAATTTCCTGATTAGGTTTTGACATGCCAATTTCATCAGAAACTATTATGTGATCAAAATAATGCGTTATTTCAGCTTTCGAGAGTCTCGGCCTTTGCGCTTCTTTAAGTCCATTCGTTAAAATTCCCATTGGAATTTTGTCCTTAAAGAAATTTAATAATGAAAGAGCGCCCGAGATTAAATTTGATTCATTTATCAAAAAAGAAATATACTGTGCATTCATTTCAAAGGCGTCTGCTTTATCAAGCCAATTCATAGCGGATAAGAATCGTTCAAATCTTAAAGATCTAAGTTTATGGGATGAAATTAAATTTTGCTCAAATTCCTGCCAGGTTTGGTGATTTCCACGCTGATAAATCTCAAAACATAGTTGGTCATTTGGTAAATCATAATGTTCCATTAAACGTACAAAAGCTTTATTAGAAGCAGAAGAAAAATCCATTAACGTATCATCTAAATCGAAATAAATGAATTGAATTTCATTAAACATACTAAGGAATTAAAATTAATCAAAGATAGTAATTCAAAATAAATCATAGAGATTATGACTTAAAATACTTAAATTTGCGTCGCTCAAAAACCAACTAAAATACACAAAATGAAAATTGGCGTACCAAAAGAAATCAAGGCTCAAGAAGCCAGAGTAGCATTAACTCCGGGCGGCGTGTTAGATTTTATAAAAAAAGGTCACATTGTTTATGTTCAAACCAACGCTGGTTTAGGCAGCGGTTTTAGCGATAGTGCCTATAAAGATGCCGGGGCTGAAATTTTACCAGATATTGCCTCTGTTTATCAGCAAGCAGAGATGATTATTAAAGTAAAGGAACCGATTCAGGAGGAATATAATCTGATAAGAGAAAATCAACTGCTTTTCACCTATTTTCATTTCGCATCAAATGAGACCTTAACAAAGGCAATGATTGAAAAGAAGGCCATTTGCCTTGCTTACGAGACCGTAGAACAAGCTGACGGATCGCTTCCATTATTAATTCCTATGTCAGAAGTGGCAGGCAGAATGTCCATTCAGGAAGGAGCTAAATTTTTGGAGAAACCAGCAAAAGGTAAAGGTATTTTATTAGGAGGTGTTCCAGGGGTAGAACCTGCCAAAGTGATGGTGTTAGGTGGTGGCATTGTGGGTATGCAAGCTGCCAGGATGGCCGCCGGCTTTGGGGCTAAAGTTACTATTTTAGATCTAAACCTAAATAGATTAAGGTACCTTTCTGAAACCATGCCTTCTAATGTAACAACTTTATATTCAAGTGAATATAATATAAGAAGGTTAATTAAAGACCATGATTTAATTATTGGCGCTGTACTTATTCCAGGGGCAAAAGCTCCAAAATTAATTACCAGAGATATGCTTATGGACATGCAACCGGGAAGTGTTCTCGTAGATGTTGCTGTCGATCAGGGCGGTTGTTTTGAAACAACAAGACCCACCACCCACGAAGATCCTATCTTTATCATTGACGATATTGTTCATTATTGCGTTGCCAATATGCCAGGGGCCGTACCTATGACTTCAACCATAGCATTAACCAATGCGACTTTACCGTTTGCGCTTCAACTTGCCTCAAAAGGATGGAAAACAGCGTGTAAAGAGAATCCTTCCCTTGAACTTGGCCTCAATATTGTAAAAGGTAAAGTGGTTTATAAAGGAGTAGCAGATGCTTTTAACTTGCCATTAACCCCTATTGAAGCTATTTATAATTAATCAAAGTTTTATAGTTATTTATTTTACCGATTAGCATAAAATTCAGCAAAATAATGACTTTGTAAAGTCATAACTATTTCATTTCACCAAAGGAACTGGTATTAAAACACCGTTTACTTCTTTGACAATGTAGGCATCTTTAAAACCAGCTAATCTAATTTCACTCAATATTAGTTTAACATTTTCCTCTGAAAAGTCACCAATAACTTTTGCTGTAATATTATTAGGTTTTTGATAATCTTTTATTGTTCCCAGATGAGCTACCTTTTTAGCATCAAAAAATCTGGTATCTCTTAAAGCAGCGAGTTGAATTTTATACCTTACCGTAGTAATGGATGTAGGTTTTTCATCCGTAGTGGGTTTCTGAACTTCTGCAGGAGTGCTCGGTTTAGTTATTTCAATGGGCTTATCTATTTCAACCAATTCAACTGGAACTAAATTGGTAAAACCTGGTCCATTTGTCTCCTCCACAATAAATGCCTGTGGGTATCCATTTTGTTTAACCCTTTCTAAAGCTATTAAAACTTCATTTTGGGTTTTAAAAACACCCATTCTTATCTTCACTTGATTATCTTCTCTTTTTACGTAAATATCAGCGATACGCCAAAGGTCACTAAATTGATTAGCCGAAGGAGTCGAAGAAAGGGCTGAAATTTGAATAGATAAACCTTTATTAAGACGCTCATTAGGATCTGATGAGGAGTTATTGTTACTCTTAGTTAAAAAGGTTTCTCCTAAAATCGTTCTATCTCTACCATCAAGTGTTGTCTTTATAGTTTTAGAGTAATTCAAATAACCCTCTTTCTTTACAGTAAGATTATATGAAGTATTTGGTTTTAAAGCAAATTCAAAAACACCATTTGAACTACTCTGTGCATTCATTTTAGAGGCATTGGATAAATTTTCAATTTGTACCCCTACTTCACCAATAGGAAGTTTGGTTTGATTATCAAATATCTGGCCCAAATAAATTTCTCCTAATCTGATCAAAGGAATTGTTATTTCCTCAGCATCAATATTTGCTTGAGTTAAGGTAATTTTTTTGGATGAAAATCCTTCCTTCGTAAGAGTTAGAGTACACGGAATATTAATATTTTCAGTTAAACTGTAGTAACCGATAATATTTGTAAGCATGGCAGGTTTATTAGAAGGCATACAATTCCCCCACTCTATTTTAACCTCAGAAACAGGTAAACCATCTAACGCATTTACAACTTTTAATAAAATCCCAGCGGAAGATTTTTTGAACGAATAAATATCCTCAGCACCTAAGCCACCTGTTCTGTTACTAGTGAAAAAGCCACTATTGCTTACGGTCATAAAGTCGAAATCATCAAACGGAGAGTTAATAGGCAGACCCATATTATTAACTACGGACCACTCATTATTTTCATTTAGATTGACATTAAAAATATCATAACCTCCGAATCCAGCATGCCAATTAGAAGAAAAAAATAAAGATTTACCTTTTAAAAATGGACTTATTTCATCACCCTGTGTGTTAATTTTAAGTCCCAAATTTATGGGGTCCGTCCAATTTGAACCCTCTCTGTAAATAACATATAAATCCATTCCACCGTAACCACCTTCCATATCACTTGAAAAATAAAGCGCATTACCATCGTTTGATAAAAAAGGATATCCAAAATTTGCTAATCCTTGATTTACTGAAAAGGGTAATTCATTTATACTATAACTATTGTTTTCTAATTGGTAATTTCCCCACTTGATTTTACTTTTTAGACCTGATTCAGGTATTAATCTGTTATTTTTCTTAATTGTCCAATGAGAAAAAGCGATGAACGGTTGGCTTGATGAAAAAGAAAATTGAGCTAATGCATTATTAACTCCCATGAAACTAACAGGTTGAGGTAAACTTAGCTTTTGCGCGGAATAATTATCAGCTTTGAAATTTTGTATTTTAGTATTTCTAAGGGATGAAAAAATAATAGCACCTTGACTTGAAACAGGTGAAAAATCTGCTTCTTTAGAATTAAATCCAGCATTGGTAACTATATAATCATCTGATCTATTTCCATTTGTCATAGCCCATTCACATGCATTTACAAAATTATCACCAATACTTTGATTGATTTGGCTGTATTTAAGAAACATATTTTTTGCCTCTCTGTAATTTCCTGCTCCTCTAAGTGATTGTCCGTAATATAAATAAAATGAAGATGGCAAATTGCGAACATTTATTATAGATGAGAAAATGCTATTCGCTTCATACATTTTATTGCATCGCCATAAACACTCTCCTAATTTTACAACTACTTCCAGGTCATTGTTTTTTTTCTTCAAAGCCTCAGCAAAAAAAATTTGAGCTTCGGCATATGACTTATTATAATAAAATTCATTTCCTTTCTGAACCAGACTTTTATAACTTTGGCTTAAACCAAAAATTGGGAATGCCTGAAAAATAATAATGCAAAATATGTTAGTAACAAATATTGGCGCATTAATTATTTTAAATTTATCGCTCATTATATTATTTTTTAAAAAATTAAGCATTGTTTATGAAAACTGTCTCAAAAATAATCATTTATCCGATAAAATCACTTAATGGTGTTTCCCTTCCGTTCGCTGAGGTAACTTCTACTGGATTTAAAAATGATAGAAAGTTTATGTTAATGAGTTACGTTGACAAAAAAATGATTACTCTTAGAGAGTTTCCATCATTGTACAACATAAAAGTCAACATGATAAATGAAGATTTAATACAATTAGAGAATATAGCAACTTATCAGATACCATTGTCTGTTTATTTAAATCCTCCATTTCAAGATAGTCCAATTTATAAAGTAAACGTTTGGGATGACGTAATAGATGTTCAATCAATAGATAAACTAGTAGATGATTGGTTTTCTGAAGCGTTGGGAATTCGTTGTATGCTTGTTCGAATGATACCTAAATTTTTCAGACAAGTTGATTTGAAATATGCAAATAAAGGGCAAGGAGTTTTATTTGCAGATGGTTTTCCTTATTTAATTTGTACTGAATCAAATTTAGCTTCGTTGAATAGACATTTAGACAAAAAGGTATCAATGTTACATTTTAGACCTAATATAGTCATAGAAAATAGTGAACTTAATGAAGAAAAAAGTTGGAAGTCTATTGAAATAAACAATCATATTTTTGATTCATTTAAACCCTGTGCAAGATGTCAGGTTATAAGTATTGAACCTGAAACAATGACTGTGAATGAGCAGATACTACCATTTATGGCAAAGAATTATATTGAAAATAAAAAAATTATTTTCGGACTGAACGCTTGCTTAAAAATTAAAAGTGGTAAAAACATAATAAAGGTAGGAGATGAGGTGACAAGTATCACACGAACAAATCCAAAATAATAAATGATCCTAAAACAATACTAGCGATACCATTTGTTGTAAAAAAAGCCTGGTTTATTTTGGACAAATTTCTTTCATTTACTAATAGATGTTGTCTTAAAAGTAAAAGACTAAACAACCCGAATGCCACCCATGACAACCAACCTGTGCTTGGATATTGTTGATTCATAAAGGTAGTACCAATAAAAAGAAATATAGATGCTAAAATATGAGATATTCTTGAAATCATAATAGCTTTGGCAATACCAAAATGTGCAGGAATCGATTTTAATTGAATGGAAGCGTCAAAAGAAGCATCCTGAAGAGCGTAAATAATGTCGAATCCTCCGACCCAGAAAAAAACACAAATTCCTAAGAATATAGTAATAAAGCCAAATTCACCACTAATAGTCAGGTAAGCACCAATGGGTGCAAGCGCCAACCCTAAACCTAAAACATAATGACAAAGCCAGGTAAAACGCTTAGTAAAGCTATACCCCAATATGACTAATAATGCGATTGGAGAAAGGTAAAAGCATAATTTATTTATAAAAAAAGTAGTACAAATAAATGAAATCATACTTAGGAGGATAAACCAGATAGCTGCTCGTTTTGAGATTTTACCTGACGGAATTTCGCGTTCTTTTGTCCGTGGATTTTTAGCATCTATTTCTCTGTCAACATACCTATTAAAGGCCATAGCAGAACTTCTGGCAAAAACCATGGCCAAAATCACTAAAATAAATTTAGTTACTAAATCTGTTGGTTGATATTTAAAATAGGCCAGATAAAACCCAATTAGTGCAAAGGGTAAAGCAAAGACAGTATGACTAAACTTTATGAGTGATAAGTATAGATTCAGCATAATATAAAAAAAGGGAACCTCTGTAAGAAGTTCCCTTTGTTAGGTTATATTTTTTTAATTTCCTTGAGGAGCAGAACCTGTAACGTCACCTTCCAGGTAAAGAAAAGATTCAGGTGGATTCGTATTAGATACGATAGTAACTCTTTTACTTTGAGCACCACTTTTTCCATTGCTATCAAAAACAACCTTGATTTCTCCTGATTTACCTGGAGCAATTGGTTCTTTTGGCCATTCCGGAACAGTACAACCACAACTACTACTTGCATTAGTAATAATTAATGGCTCTTTACCCGTATTTTTGATTTTGAAATTATGTTGAACCTTTTCACCTGCAGTTACCGTTCCGAAATTAAATCTTTCTTCTGAAAAATTTACTGTGGTGGTAGGACCGCTTGGAGTTTCTGAAGGCATTGCTGTAGGATCTGTAGCGGTAGCTGTCATCGCAGCAGCCTCTGGATTTAGGCTATCCTTAGCAGCATCTCTAACATCACTTTTAGAATCACAGCTTACTAAAATACTTGCTGAAACAAATAACATCAGGAAAAAACTATTTCTGTTCATATTCATTTTTTTTAAAATTTAATAAAACTAAAATCAGCCACAAAAATAGGTACAATTATTTAATTCTTAGTATGGTGATCTATTTATTTTGTTAATAGTCGGTTAATTTTACTTTTTTATCCTATCTAAAAAAGTAGTTACATCGCAGGCATTTAAACATAGTTCCTTTCGCAATTTTCCTTTCCTGGCCATATTCACACCATACTTAATGTCGTGAATTCCTTTTATAGCGTGAGCATCCGGATTAATAGAAATAAGTACATTTTTCTCCATTGCGTAAGGAATCCATTGCCAGTCAAGATCTAATCTCCGTGGATTTGCATTAAGTTCTATGGCTACTTTGTTGGCACTACAAGCATCTATAACTTTTTTCATATCTAAGGGGTATCCCGGCCTGGAAAGTAATAATCGGCCGGTGGGATGACCCAATATATGTGTAAAAGGATTTTCAATAGCTTTAATTATTCTGGCCATTGCCCTCTCTTCATCCATTTTTAAAATACTATGGACAGAAGCTATTATCACGTCAAAAGTAGAAAGAATTTCATGGTTATAATCTAAATCTCCATCGGATAAAATATCACATTCAATGCCTTTTAGAATGGTGAAACCTTCATTTTCCTTATTTAGCTTGTCAATCTCTAGATGCTGCTGAATAATTCTATCCCATTTCAATCCATTGGCATAAAATGCTGCTTGTGAATGGTCCGTCATAACTAAATAAGAGTATCCACTTTGTTGAGATACAGATGCCATTTGAGCAATAGTATTTGAGCCATCACTATATAAAGAATGAGAATGAACAACTCCCTTTATATCATTTATGGTTATCAAATTATCTAATACTTTATGGTCTAGGATATCATGTATTGGATATTCTCTTACTTCTGGAGGAATATCCTGCATTTTTAAAAAGGAAAACACCTCCTCCTCTGTATTAAAATCAGGCGTATCTGGAGCTAACAAATCGACAGATAAACTATTAATAAAAGTATTATTACCTGTATGAACTATCCATTTATTTCCAAATTTAACCCCGTTTGAAAAATAGAAAACCACTTTGTAAAATTCTTTCCAGGTAGCGGTAATAAAGTCTTCCTTCCATTCTACCTCACTCACATTAGCTAAATCGTCAAAGAGCTTCGTATCAGGAGAGCGGTTTAAAAGAAACTCCATAGACTTTGAGTAGGGTAACTTCCTTTTTAAACCGCCCGTTAATTCAATAATAACAGTAGAATGAAGCTCTTGAAAAGAGACTAACAATTCGTTGGCTTCCTGTAAAAGTTCAGGGTACAAAAATTGATTTTCATGATGTAACAAAAATAGAATCTGCTTTTGTAGTTCATCCTGAGATTTTTGACCAAATCCTTTTAGAGCGAGCAATCTATTTTCCTGAATAGCATAAAGAAGTTCGCCAGGCGTTTCCGTACCAAGTTCAGTCCAGAGTTGTTTAATTTTTTTAGGGCCGAAACCTTTTATTTTTAATAATTTCAAAATGCCCGGAGGTGTTATTTCTAAAAGATTATTAAGTGAGGTTAAACATCCTGTGCTTAACAGCTCAATCAATTGTATGGCAATAGATTTACCTATGCCCTTAATTTTAGCTATTTCTGACTGGGGTAAATCGACGAGAGCAACGTCTAAGTTTCTTATCGTTTGATAAACAAATTGATAAGATTTGATACGAAACGGGTCTCCATCGTGTAATTCCATAAGATTTGACAAAAGCTGGAATGTCTGGGCAATTTCTTTGTTAGTCATGGAAATTATTTACTTTTGTAAAAAATATATATATGAAACAAGTAGGATTTTTATTTCTGTTGGCCTTTCTTTTTTCCTCATGTACTAAAGAGGTGGTTGACCAGGATATGGTAGATCAGGAAGTAATTGTAAACTACCTGACCACTAATAAATTAACCATGACCAAAGATCCCAGTGGCATTCACTACAACATTATTAACGCTGGTGTAGGAAATAACCCTTCACCAACAGCAACAGTAGAGGTAAGATATAAAGGAACACTTATGGACGGCACTGTATTTGATCAAACAGGTACAGGTAAATCAGCTACGTTTCAACTTACAAGTCTCATTCCTGGATGGAGAATCGCTATTCCTTTACTCAAAAAAGGAGGAAAAGGAACTTTTATCATACCATCTAATCTTGGGTACGGACAGTTTGGATCAGGTGGAATTCCAGGTAGAAGCGTTTTAATCTTTGAAATAGAATTATTGGCCTTTTCCAATTAAGCTTCCCCTCTCGTTGTAAAGTGCATTGGCGGGATATAATTATTAGCATTAGGGTCAACAATTTCACCAAATTGTTGCTCATATCTTTTAATATTATCCGCCATTGCGCCTAACAATCTTTTGGCGTGTTGCGGCGTCAGAATAATTCTTGATTTGACCTTAGCCTTAGGTACGTTAGGAACAAGAAGTATAAAATCTACCACAAATTCGGCATTACTATGAGAAATAACAGCGAGATTTGAATAAATACCCTCTGCTATATCTTCTGACAACTCAATATTCATTGAGTTCTCCATTGCTTCCTGATTTTCCAGGTTTTCGTTAGTTTTTGACATGGATATAATTATTTAGCTTTTATTTTTTTAGCTGCAGTTTTAGGTTTAAATGCATCAGGAAATTGTTTTTCTATGATTTTTTTGATCGCAACCAAATCAAACTGTGCGGCAAGTTCATCATCTATTTTAATACCATCTACTTTTGGAAAAGAAATCATCTCTTTTTTAAACCGAATAAATGGCCCCCAACGACCTCTTTCCACACTAATTTGTTCCGTTTCCCACTGCAGGATAAATCTATTATTTTCCTTATTAATTTTAGCTGAAATAAGTTCATCCATATCTTTTACTGAAATGGTATCAGGGTTATATTTTTTAGGAATATTAATAAAATATTCCTTCCATTTTAAAAATGGTCCGAAACGACCTTTCCCTTTAGTTACCGGTTCATTTTGATATTGATGTACTGGAGCATCTTCTTTTTCTTTCTGATTGATGAGTATTTGAGCCTCTTCCATACTTAGCGTAAATGGATCTACCGTTCTGGGAATGGAGATAAATTTCTCTCCAAATTTAACATAAGGACCAAATTTACCTTTACCGATAGATACTTTTTCATCGAGATATGAACCAAGATCACGGGGCAATGAAAAAAGTAGTAAAGCTTCTTCGAAAGTAAGGGTTTCAATAGACTGCCCGGCTACTAAATTTCCATATTTGGGTTTTTCTTCTGGTCCTAATTCATCAGGCGCACCCATTTGAACCACTGGCCCTACACGTGTCATCCTAGTAAGGATAGTTAAGCCAGTTACGGGATCTTTACCTAATATTCTTTCTCGCGTTGGTCTTGAAGCACTTTCCATGGTTTGAACAACAAGTTCATGAAAAGGAAAATAAAAATCCTTTAACATTTTAGTCCACGCAATTTTACCAAAAGCGACGGCATCAAATCTTTCCTCTATTTCGGCCGTAAATGAATAATTCATAATTTCTACAAAATTCTCATCGAGAAAATCTGATACGGTAATACCCATATCCGTTGGTACCAATCTATTTTTGAAAGAACCTGTATTTTCTTTAAGTGAATGTTGAGATATTTTATCATTTTCAAGCTTCAAGACCTGAAAAATCTGTTCAACTCCTTCTTTTGATTCTTTTACAACGTATCCCCTACCTTCTTCCATTATTTTACTAATGGTAGGAGCATAGGTAGAAGGTCTTCCAATACCTAGTTCCTCTAATTTTTTAACTAAACCAGCTTCTGAGTATCTTGAAGGACCTCTTGTTTGTCTTTCTGTGGCTTTCATTTCACTCAGGGGCAATACCTGTTTTACTTTAAGGGGAGGAAGCATACCTTTTATTTCATCTTCTTCTTCATCATCATTAGATTCAAGATAAAGTTTTAAAAATCCATCAAATTTAAGTACTTCCCCTTCAGCCAAGAGCACCGCTTTGGGCAACGTTGATATTCCAATTTTAACCTGGGTTTTTTCAAGTTGAGCCTCAGACATTTGAGATGCCATAGCTCTTTTCCAAATTAGCTCATACAATCTTACTTCATCTCTGTCACCCGTAATATGAGATTTTTCAAAATAAGTTGGCCTGATGGCTTCGTGTGCCTCCTGAGCATTAGCCGATTTACTTTTATAACGCCGCGGCGTTGAGTATTTTGCTCCAAAAGTCTGGATAATTTCATTTTCAATAGCCAGAATTGCTTGTTCACTTAAACTGGTTGAATCGGTTCTCATATAAGATATATGACCCGCCTCGTATAGTTTTTGAGCTACAATCATGGTACGTTGAACAGAAAAACCTAATTTTCTACTCGCCTCTTGTTGAAGTGTTGACGTGGTAAAAGGGGGAGCTGGTTTCCTTGTTAATGGCTTAACTTCAATGGATTGAATATCATATTGAGCGCCAATACAAGATTGCAAAAAATCATTTGCCTGCGTCAGGCCTTGTAATTTATTTGTAAGTTCAGCTTTTAATACTACTGATTTTCCTTGTTCATTATAAACAGAAAAAAAAGCATCTACTTTAAAAAACAATTCAGCGTTAAACTGATTTATCTCTCTTTCCTTCTCAACAATTAATTTTACAGCTACCGATTGAACTCTTCCTGCTGATAATTTTCCTTTTACTTTCCGCCATAAAATCTCAGATAATTCAAATCCAACTAATCTATCGAGAATCCTTCTGGCTTGTTGAGCATTTACAAGATTTAAATCTAAATTACGTGGTGATTGAATAGCTTTTGTAATAGCTGGTTTTGTTATTTCTCTAAAAACAATTCTTTTGGTTTTATAAACATCCAGATTTAAAACTTCACATAAATGCCAGGAAATCGCCTCTCCTTCCCGGTCTTCGTCCGTGGCTAACCAAACCTCATCCACTTTTTTGACCGCTTCTTTTAGTTCTTTAACTAATCGGAGTTTTTCAGGTGAAATAATGTAATGAGGTTTAAAGTCCATGGAAATGTCCACAGCGCTATTTCCTTTCTCTAAATCTCTGATATGTCCATAACTTGATTTAACAGTAAAATCCCCTCCCAGAAATTTTTCAATGGTTTTAGCTTTTGCTGGTGACTCAACAATAAGAAGGTGTTTGGGCATAATAAAATTTTATCTTCAAGAAATGATTTTCAATTAAACCTCAAAAGTATCGTAAAAAAAATAATAATGTCAAATTAATCTATGAAATTTAGGCTTAAATTTAAACGGAATCAATTTTAACCTTTTCAAATCTTCTGAAAAATGATCCAATTAGACGGACTTTCTTGTAAGTACATATACGTTGCGGCATCAAGTCAACACGTTGGTAAAACAACCTGCACCTTAGGTATTGTTGCAAATTTACTGGCCAAGGGCTATAACACAGGCTATTGTAAACCTGTTGGACAAAAATTTATTTCTTTAAATGGCACCATTGCCGATAAGGATGCTGTTTTGTTTTCTGAAGTAATAGGATTTAGAATGAAGCCTGAAATTCATAGCCCTGTTATTTTAGGAAGAGGCGTAACAAAAGAATTTCTCGATACTCCTGAAAAATTTAATTTTGAAGAAAAATTAATGAATGCTCACAATGAATTGAGTGAACAATATGATATTGTAGTATATGAAGGCACCGGACATCCTGGTGTTGGTAGTATTGTAGATTTGTCGAATGCTCGCGTTGCAAAATTGTTAAATGCAGGCGTTATAATGGTGGTTGAGGGAGGTATTGGCAGTACCCTTGACATGCTAAATATGAATTTATCTCTTTTTAGAGAGGAAAATGTACCTATTCTTGGGGTCATTGTAAACAAGGTAAAACCAGAAAAAAAGGAAGAAATTGAACACTACCTTAATATTAAGCTTAAACAGTTAAATCTAAAATTATTAGGCGTATTACCCTACGAACAGTCTCTTTCTTTACCAATAATGGAGGCCATCAGACAGGCCGTAGAAGGAAGAGTTGTTTTAAATGAGGAATACATGAATAACCGAATTGAAGATTTTATCGCTGGTTCATTGATTGACGCAGAGGAATTTGCCGCTACTGAAAATCTTCTTTTAGTAACCAGTATTAAAAGAATTGGAGAGGCTCTCAAAAAAATTAAAACGATTACCGCAGCAAAAGGATTAAAAAAATCTCCTTTATCAGGGGTAATAATAACCAGTGACGGTAGGCAACACAAGTGGATTGACCCTGAGGAACTAAATCTACCCTATCTTAAAACTCATAAAATCCCAGTAATAACGACCTTGCTTGATACTTATGGATCCGTTGTTAAAGTGAGCAGAATTGAAGTTAAAATCAACAACCGTACCCCATGGAAATCTAAACGAGCCATCGAATTAATTTCTGAACATGTTGATTTTGATACGCTGCTAAAAAGTATTTGAACCTATAAATAACCTTATGATTACCGCAATTTCACCTATTGATGGTCGTTACGCCGACAAAACAAAAGAACTTTCATCTTATTTTAGTGAATTCGCACTCATTAAATATAGAATTTTTGTTGAAATCCAATATTTGATGAAACTTTCCGGACAGATTTCATTCAGAGGGTCCCAAAAACTGGAAGAAAATAAAGAGGCTATATTAGAGCTTTTTAATGCATTTGATGTTAAGGAAGCTTTGAAAATTAAAGAAATCGAGTCTATTACAAATCATGATATTAAAGCCGTAGAATACTATCTAAAAGAAAAATTTGATACAATGGATTTATCAGATATTTCGGAATGGATTCATTTTGGTTTAACCTCTCAGGATATCAACAATACCGCTATTCCATTATCTATAAAAGATTTTTTAACCGATGTTTTTTACCCACAAATTCATTCCTTAGTCAATGAATTAAAATCTATGGAAGAAGCTTGGGGTAATATACCATTACTGGCCAGAACCCATGGACAACCAGCTTCACCAACCACTTTGGGTAAAGAAATAGGTGTTTTTGTGTCTAGATTAAGCGTTCAAATTACGCATTTATCCACCGTACCAATAAACGGTAAATTTGGTGGTGCCACAGGAAATTTTAATGCACATTATGTAGCTTTTCCATCCACAGACTGGCATCATTTTGCCAATGAATTTTTAGCTTCGCTTGGGCTAGACAGATCAAAACCAACCACTCAGATTGAACATTATGATAATTTAGCCGCTCTCTTCCATAATTTACAACGTATAAATACTATACTTATAGATTTTTCAAGAGATATATGGACTTATATTTCCATGGAGTATTTTAAGCAAGCTACCATTCAAGGCGAAATTGGCTCCTCTGCTATGCCACATAAAGTAAATCCTATAGATTTTGAAAATGCAGAAGGAAACTTAGGTGTTGCCAATGCTTTATTTCACCATTTAGCTGAAAAATTACCTGTTTCAAGGTTACAAAGAGATTTAACAGACAGTACCGTGCTTAGAAATACAGGTGTTCCTTTCGCTCACACCTTAATTGCGATAAAATCAATAAAAAAGGGCTTATCAAAATTACGTGTACAAGAAGATAAAATATCATCAGATTTGAGTAAAAACTGGATGGTTGTGGCAGAAGCTATTCAAACCATATTGCGTAGGGAAGGTTTCCCCAAACCTTATGAAGCATTAAAGGATCTGACGAGAGGGGTCAGTAATGTAACAGAAAGCGAAATTCATCAATTTATACATACCCTTAAAGTGAATGAAGAGGTAAAAATGGAGTTACTAAAAATAACGCCATTTAACTATATTGGCAAAGCTGAAAAATCATTTTAAAACTACTTACATGAAAAAACAATGCTTATTTCTATTTTTATTCCCACTCATTTTATTTGGGCAAAATGAGGCAGTTACTCTTGAAAAATTAAAAGAAATTGCCGTAGTCGACCAAAAAGTGATGATGCCTATGCGCGACGGTATAAGGCTTGCTACAGATATTTACAGACCAAAAGGGCCGGGAAAATATCCTGTTATTTTATCAAAAACACCCTATAATTTCAATCAATGGATTGATGGTAAGGAGGCTATTAGACAGTACGAAACTGCTTATGATGCAGTAAAAAGAGGTTATGTTTATATTGTTCAAAACGAAAGAGGACGTTTTTTTTCGGAAGGTGTTTGGGATATTCTAGGTACGCCAACAACAGATGGTTATGATGCATTTTCATGGATTTCTTCACAAGAATGGTCCAATAATAAAATTGGTACCATTGGTTGTTCTTCAACAGCCGAATGGCAAATGGCTGTAGCATCCCTTGATCATCCGGCGCATACTGCACTCGTTCCGCAAGGATTTGGCGCTGGCGTTGGAAAAATTGGAAATTTATATGAACAAGGTAATTGGTTTAGAGGCGGTGCTCAGCAAATGTTATTCACTTCCTGGTTATATAGTGTTCAAAATGACCGGGTAAGACCTACTTATCCAGTTGACATTACCCAAGAAGAGTTAATTAGAGTATCCCGGAACTTTGACCTTGCCCCTGAAAACCCTAAAGTTGACTGGGTTACCGCTTTAAAGCATTTACCCGTTCAAGATATTATTAAAAATGTAAATGGTCCGATAGGTGTTTATGAAGACATGATTCGAAGAAAACCTAATGACCAAAAATGGTTTCAAGGTGGTTTATTTCATGACAATATGGCATTTAAAAAACCTTCTTATTGGTTCGTTTCATGGTACGATGTCGCTACAACACCCAATATTTCCCTCTTTAATTTAATAAGAGATAAATCTAAATTTCCTGAAGCTGCTGATAATCAATACTTAGTTATAGCTCCTACGTTACATTGCTCGTTTAAAAGGGCAACCGAAAATACGATTGTGGGTGAAAGAAGTGTAGGAGATGCCCGATTAGATTACGACGCACTAACTTATAGCTGGTTTGATTACTGGTTAAAAGGTCAGGAAAATGGTGTGAAAAGTAAACTGCCCAGAGTTCAATATTTTACTATGGGTTCTAATAAATGGCAACAAAGTGAAACCTGGCCTCCAAAAGAGGCTGTTGCTACGCCTTTTTATTTAAATAGTAATGGAAAAGCAAATTCCAGAAATGGAGATGGTACCCTGACCCTGTCAGCACCTAAAACGGATTTGCCAGACCAATATATTTATGATCCTGCGAATCCGGTGAATTCTTTTGGTGGTAATGTTTGTTGTATTGGTAATGCTATCCAAGGGGGATCATTAGATCAACAAACCATGGAATTAAGAGAAGATATTTTAGTTTATTCTACTGCGCCTTTAACCGAAGACGTGGAAATTAGTGGATTTATAGAATCTGTTCTTTTTGTGTCGTCCGATGCTAAGGACACTGATTTCACCCTAAAATTGATAGATGTTTATCCAGACGGAAAAGCCTATAATCTGGACGAAACTATACAGAGAGTTAGATATAGAGAAGGGTACGACAAAGAAGTATTTATGGAAAAAGATAAGGTCTATGAAGTGAAGCTATCCGCTTTATCAACCAGTAATTTTTTACCAAAAGGTCATCAAATCAGAATTGAAATTTCGAGTAGTAATTTTCCGAGATTTGATAGAAATCTAAATACCGGAGGAAATAATTTTGACGAAAAAGTTGGCGTGGTAGCAAAAAATAAAGTACATCACAGTACGAAATATCCCTCAAGGATTATTCTACCAATGATAAAAAAATAAATATCACAAGAATTCTTGTCCCGAATTTATTGGTTCGGGATAAGAAATTCTTTGGTGGTAAAAAGTTTTTATATAATCTTTAAATGCCTCTTTACATAAATTAAGTTCATCAAAGGATAATCGGGATTCCTGAAATTGGCCCATTTTTATCTTGTATTCAACTAATCGATTTATCAAATCAAACAAGTCACTTTCTGTTGGATTTTTTAAACTCCTACAGGCTGCTTCAATCGTATCGGCAAGCATTACAATAGATTGTTCCCGGCTAAATGGTTTTGGTCCCGGATAAGTAAAATCAGATTCATTGAGATCAAAATTATTTTCTGAAGCTTTGAATTTTCTATAAAAATATTCTACTTTGGTTGTACCGTGGTGCGTTCTAATAAAGTCTATTATAACTTCAGGCAACCTATACTTTCTACCTAATTCTATACCATCCTTTACGTGCTTAATAATCAATTCGGCACTTCTATGAAAAGATTGATTTTCGAAAGGATTAAGATTTTGAATATTTTCATTAAAATAATTGGGATTGACTAATTTACCAATATCATGGTATAACCCCCCTACCCTGCATAATTGACTATTTATATGAATTTTTTGTGCAGCAGCTTCCGCCAGGTAACTTACTTGGATTGAATGTTGATAGGTACCCGGGGCTTTAAGCGCAAGCTCTTTTAATAAAAAATTATCAAGATTTCCTAATTCATTTAATGAAAAAGCCGATGTAAAAGAAAAAATCCTTTCTAAGAAAGGTATTATTAAATATGCGAGCAGTAATAATAGTGACTGAATAATTAAAAAAGTGATAAGTTCCTCAAAAGAAGGTTGAAAGCCAGGGTAAATTAACTTTAAACTGACTGAAATTAATATAGATGCTATGCAAACTACTATTATACTTCCAATAATCCGGGATGGCTTCTTGCTGTCAAAAGGTAAAAAAAGAATGAGTAATCCAGTGAAAATTTGTAAAAACATCCATTGTATGGAAGGATTTAACGAAAGAAAAATACTGGCCATCGCAGAAAAATAAATACCAAAAGAGAGACTTTCGTTAAAGAAATATTTGATAACGATTATAATAATGCCTAACGGCAGCATGAATAAAAAAAGAGGATTAAACTGACTCAGAAAATGAGCAATTATTGTAAAAAAAGGAATTAAACCCAATAAGAAAAATATAGACCTATTTAGGGTTTCGTCTATATTAATGGTTCGGTAAATAATAAAGGTAAGCAGTAAGAAAACACTCGCAAGTATCAGGGAGATACCTAAATTAACATATAAATTTTCTGTGAATACATTAAATAGAATAAACAAAGAAAATACAATAAATCCGGTAAAGATTATTATTGCGATAAACCGTATCGAATTTGCTGAAAACACGTTAATACTAGGCATAAACCGAATTGCCCTGCAAATTTATACGAAAATTAAAGAAATCAAAATAAATTTTATGTTGCCTTCCAAACAATCTCTTCAACGTTTAATTTGAAGGAGTTATATCTCGCTAAAATGAACAGATAATCTGATAAGCGATTGATTATAGCTAAAATTTGATTTTCTACTTTTTCTACTTCAGAAAGCGAAACTATATTTCTTTCAACCCTTCTACAAACAACTCTGGCTAAATGACAATAAGAAATTAAGGTATGACCGCCGGGGAGTATAAAGTTGGTTAAAGGAGCTAAATCTGCGTCCATAAAATCAATCTCAGTTTCCAACTTTTCAATCAAATCAAGAGGAAGTGCTGGAGCGGTGAATGTACTGTTTAATGGTGTGGCCAATTTGGAACCAATAACAAATAATTGATTTTGCAAATATCTGAGAAAATAAACCTGACGATCATCACCTATATTATCAGCCAAAAGACCAATCCATGCATTTAACTCATCCACACCTCCATAGGCCTCAATCCTGATATTATTTTTAGACAGAGATTTACCACCAATCAGTGAGGTCTTACCCAAATCTCCATTTTTTGTATATACTTTCATTTCAAATAATAATTTTATACAGGCATTTTAATACTTTGAATAGACAGATTTAGTTCATCGCTCTCAATGTAGCCATCTTTAAGTTTTACAATTCTATGAGCATGCGCGGCAATGTCAGGTTCGTGTGTAACAAGAATGATTGTATTACCAAGTTTATGAATTTCCTCAAACAATTGCATAATTTCATAAGAGGTTTTAGAATCAAGATTACCAGTTGGCTCATCTGCAAGAATAATAGACGGATTATTCACCAAAGCTCTCGCGACGGCTACCCTTTGTCTTTGGCCTCCAGATAGTTCATTAGGCTTATGGTCCATTCTATCTTTGAGTCCAACGGCAGCTAACATGTCTTTAGCTCTATTGAGCCTTATTTTAATAGGAACACCCGCATAAACCAAAGGTAGAGCTACATTTTCCAAGGCAGACAATCTTGGTAAAAGATTAAAAGTTTGAAAAACAAATCCGATTTCCTTATTTCTAACGATAGCGAGTTCCTCATCGACCATATTAGCAACGTTATTTCCATTGAGAGAATAAACGCCAGAAGTTGGGGAATCAAGGCAACCTAATAAATTCATTAACGTTGATTTTCCAGATCCTGAAGGTCCCATTAAGGCAACATATTCATTTTTATAAATATTAAGGGTGGCAGATTGCAATGCTTTTACCTCATTATCACCCATAATATAAGTTTTTCGCAAATTCTCAATTGAGATAAGAGGCTTTTTTTCCATTTCAGTTTGTTTATACTTACTTGTTATTCAAATTAATAACCCTTGGCACACTAAAAAAGTTTTCTTGTGACTCAGGTGCATTTTTCACAGCCATTTCAGCAGATATCAGGGTTTCTGATTCATCATTTCTCCAAATGTTAGTTTCACCATTGACATAAATTAATGGTTCAACATTATCCGTTGGAAGTTCTTCTAATTTTTCAACGAGCTTTAACATATCAGATAAATTTGAAATCATAGAGACTCTTTCATCCTCGGAAAGTTTTAATCTGCTTAAATTTTCCAATTTCAAAATTAAGTTATTGTCTATTTTCATAACAAGTTTATAGAAGTTTATACCTATTTATTCGTCAAACGGTCAAAATAAGTGTAAAGCTAAAAATAAATTTTTGGCAAGGTGTTCAGGTTATTGTATTTTTACTAATAATTTATCGGTGGCTTAAAAAAATTAACTTGGAATTAATCCCTCAAATAAAACATGTTGCCATTGCTGGCAATATAGGTGCTGGAAAAACAACCTTATGTTCTCAATTAGCTAAACAATTCGGTTGGCAAGTTCATTATGAGAGCACAGATGATAATCCATATCTTGTAGATTTTTATACTGATATGCGCAGGTGGTCATTTAATTTACAAATTTATTTCCTGCATACTCGTTATAACCAGATAATGCAAATTTTAAATGGCGATGTTACCGTCATCCAAGACCGTACCATTTATGAGGACGCTAATATTTTTGCTCCAAATTTGCATGATATGGGACTTATGACAGGAAGAGATTTTAATAATTATATTTCTTTGTTTAATTCAATGACGGCCTATATTCAACCGCCTGATTTGTTAATTTACCTTAAGGCCAGTATTCCAACGCTAGTTGATCACATCCAAACCAGAGGAAGAGAATATGAGGGAAGTATCAGTATTGATTATCTGAAAAAATTAAATGAAAGATATGAAAATTGGATAAGTGAATACAAATTGGGTAGATTACTTGTCATTTCTACTGATGAATTAGATTTTGTCAATAAACAAGAAGATTTAGGTACTGTTATTCAATCAGTAAGGACCCAATTACATGGTTTGTTTTAAATTATTACTTAATGAATATTGATAATTACCGAAATATTCTCGATAAACTGTCACCTTATGGAGCAAAATTAATCGTTGTATCCAAATATAAAAGTTTCGACGAAATAGAAACTGTAAAAAATTGGGGTCAAAATATTTTTGGTGAAAACAGAGTGCAGGAACTCGTCGCAAAAAATGAGTTGCATGGGATTAATTTAGAATGGCATCTTATTGGTTCTTTACAAAAAAACAAAGTAAAATCAATCATTCCAATCGTCAAACTTATTCATTCTGTAGATTCACTTTCATTACTGCAAGAAATAAATAAACAAGCGGAAAAACACGAGATTGTTCAGGACTGTCTTTTACAAATTAAAATTGCTAAGGAAGACACAAAACAAGGATTATTACCATCAGAATTAAAGGCTTTTTTGTCCGATGAAACTTTTGGAAAAATGAAAAATATTCAAATCAGGGGTTTAATGGGTATGGCCACAAATACAGAGGATAGTCCACAGATTCGGTCTGAATTTAAACAGTTAAGAATTCTTTTCGAAGAGATAAAGCAAGCGTATTTTTCTGATAGCCCCCTCTTTTCTGAAATTTCTGCCGGTATGTCAGATGACTTTCCCATAGCTTTGGATGAGGGAAGTACTTTAGTAAGAATAGGAAGTTTGATTTTTAATCCTTAAAAAGAAATAATGCACATATTCTTAAAAACCAGCCTGGCATTTTGTATTCTATTTTTAATTAATGGATGTAAATCAAGTACTACAGTAAGTTACGAATTAGACCAAACTGGTAAAGAATTTCAAGATTATCCAACAAATATTATTTTACTTATAGGTGATGGTATGGGATTAACCCAGATTTCAGCCGCAATGTACAGTAATAATAATCGATTGGCATTAGCTAAATTTCCTGTAATTGGATTTCATAAATCTCACGCTGCGAATGAATTAATAACAGATTCAGCAGCGGGAGGCACAGCTATTGCCTGTGGAATAAAAACCAACAATGGAAATATTGGAACGGATGAAAATGGACATTCAACCGAAAGTATCCTTGAAGAATTAGATTCAATGGATTATTCAACAGGAATGATTGTGACATCCACCATTGTACATGCTACGCCGGCAACTTTTGCTGCGCATCGGGCACGTAGAGAAATGTATGAGGAGATTGCTTTAGATTATTTAAATGCAAACGTCGATTTATTGATTGGTGGAGGTCGCCAATATTTTCAGAATAGAGAAATGGATGACAGAGATTTAATCAATGAATTTGAAAATAAAGGCTATGTAGTAATGGATCAGCTTTACACTACCATGAATAAAATTAATTGGCCCTTAGATAAAAATTTACTCTACTTTACTGCAGACAAACAACCATTAACTGTTAGTGGAGGGAGAGATTATCTTTCATTTGCTGTTAGACAAGGCGTTCAGTATTTAGAACAAAAAAGTAATAAAGGATTTTTCTTGTTGGTTGAAGGATCACAAATAGATTGGATGAACCACGCCAATGACGGACGGGGTGTCATTATGGAAACCTTAGATTTTGACCGAGCCATTTGGGAAGCAATACAATATGCCAATAGAAAAGGAAACACCTTGGTTTTAGTGACTGCTGACCACGAATCTGGTGGTATGAGTATTGAAGCTGATTCCAGAATGAACAAATTAAAATATGGATTCACCACCAATGGACACACTGCGGCTATGATTCCGGTATTCGCTTATGGTCCTAGCTCTAATTTATTTCGTGGAATCTATGAAAACACTTCCATTTACCATAAAATGCGAGCTTCCCTTGGATTAAAGGAGAAAATTAATCTTCCTTCTCCCAATCCATCGTCCGAGTAACCGCCTTTTTCCACCCTTTATACCTTTTTTCTTTTTCATTCTCAGGCATATCAGGAATAAATTCCTGATCAAGTTGCCATTGTTTAGATATATCTGGCATGGTCCAAAAACCAGTAGCCAGGCCTGCCAGGTAAGCGGCACCCAAAGCGGTTGTCTCAAATATTCTTGGACGTTGAACGGGTACGCCAAGAATATCAGCTTGAAACTGCATTAACAGGTTATTTGCGCAAGCACCGCCGTCAACTCTCAACAGAAGTAATTTTTGTCCCGCATCTATTTCCATAGCTTCGAGAACATCTCTGGTTTGAAAGGCTAACGACTCAAGGGTGGCTCTTATCAAGTGTGATTTTGAGGTACCGCGGGTCAAACCAAAAATGGCCCCTCTGGCGTACATATCCCAATACGGAGCACCTAAGCCTACAAAGGCAGGTACTACATAAACACCTTCTGAATCAATGATTTTTGATGAATAAAACTCGGAATCAGATGATTCATCAATTAATTTAAGACTATCCCGTAGCCATTGTACCGCAGCACCGGCAATAAAAACACTACCTTCTAATGCATAGGAAATTTTCCCGTTTATCCCCCAGGCAATCGTAGTTAATAAACCTGCTTTGGATACAATAGGTTTTACTCCTGTATTCATGAGCATAAAACAGCCCGTACCGTAAGTGTTCTTTGCCTGACCAGGATTAAAACAGGCTTGGCCAAATAAGGCTGCCTGTTGATCACCGGCTACGCCACTAACAGGAATTTCAATACCAAATAATGATGCCTCCGTATGACAAAACACACCACTACTTGAAAGCACGTTAGGTAAAATATATTTTGGAATATCTAATTCTTTGAGTAAATATTCATCCCATTCTAAAGACAAAATATTAAAAATCATTGTTCTGGATGCATTGGAATAGTCGGTAGCATGAACTTTACCGCCACTCAATTTCCAAATAAGCCAACTATCAATGGTACCAAATAAAATATCCCCGGATAGCGCCTTTTCTTTTAGATTGGGTATGTTTTCAAGTAACCAATGAATTTTTGTTGCACTAAAATAAGCATCAATAACCAATCCTGTATTTTCTCTTATATAGGATTGAAGATTATCTCTTTCTTTTAATTCGTCACAATAAGCAGCCGTTCTTCTATCTTGCCAGACAATAGCATTAGCCACAGGCTTTCCCGTATGTTTATCCCAAATAACGGTGGTTTCTCTCTGATTTGTTATACCTATGGCTTCAATTTGCTCGGGCAGAATGTTACTATTTTTGAGAACTGTTTGAGTTACCTCCCACTGAGTAGCCCAAATTTCTTCCGCATCATGTTCCACCCAACCTGGTTGTGGATAAAATTGGGTAAATTCCTTCTGGGAAACTTGTTGAATTTCTCCATTTTTATTAAACAGAATCGCTCTCGAACTAGTAGTACCCTGGTCTAACGATAAAATAAACTTTTCCATACTTTTCTTTATACTTCTAAGATAAGAAATTGGACTGATTAACAAAAGAGATCTGCTTAAATTTACTTACTTTTGTTTTTTTGCAAAATAAAAATGAGCAAAGTCTCCAACCATAATTATGAAAAAACTGGTTATTCCCTTCAATGATATACCTCAATTATCTTCTAAAGATAAAGCATATTCTACAGGCAATCAACACCTTAAACCATTTTACAAACATGCAGTTAATATAGATAGCTTTCATCAGGTTATTTCTGATAAATCTACACAGGACATTCCAAGAAAACTTATCGTTGAAGTAATAAAAGAACAATATGCATCGCTTCCTACCTCAGAAGAGACAAATAAAAATATAGATTCTCTCCTTGAACCTAATTCGTTCACCATAATAACAGCACACCAACCTGTTCTTTTTACAGGCCCTTTATATTATATTTTCAAGATATGCTCTACCTTGAATTTATGTAAACAATTAAATGCTTATTATCCTTCAACACATTTTGTTCCCTTGTTCATAAATGGAGCCGAAGACCACGATTTTGACGAAATAAACCATGCTTTTTTATTTAATAAAAAATTGATCTGGGAACAGGATAAAGGCGGGTCAGTCGGTAAATTAAAATCAAATACGCTGGATATTGTATTGACCGAACTAAAGAATTTATTAGGAGATTCAACAGAAGCAGAGGAAATTTATCGTTTAATCCATGTTGCTTACACAGAAAATGAACTGTATGAACAAGCTTCTTCTGCCCTTGTCAATGCCATATTTGGAAAATACGGCTTAGTTACGCTAAACATGAGCCATAAAAGCCTAAAACATTTTTTTAAACCTATCATAGAAAAAGAATTATTTGAACAACCTTCTCAAGCCATCATTGAAAAAACACAACAGGCTTTGGGGGATGTTGGATTTACTGTACAGGCTCATGTTCGCGAAATAAACCTATTTTATCTTAGTGATAATGATAGAAATAGAATAGAAAAAATAGATAATCATTTTCATATCGTCGGCACAAATACCATTTTTACCGACGCTCAATTACGCGATGAACTAGATTTATATCCTGAAAAATTCAGCCCCAATGTGGTCCTTCGTCCTTTATTCCAGGAATATATTTTACCCAATCTCGCCTATATTGGAGGAGGAGGGGAAATTGCCTATTGGTTAGAAAGAAAAGCGCAATTTGACTATTTCAATGTGCCATTTCCTATGCTAATCAGAAGGAATTCCGCCTTAATTTTAGAAGATATTTGGGAGAAAAAATGGTTGAAACTAGATTTCAAATTAGAAGATTTATTTACGGATACAGATGCGTTAATTCGAGCATTTATCCAAAGACATTCAGGAAATGAATTATCTTTTGACAATGAAATTGA
>Ga0247840_10002240_pt1 | contig 34926 bp, 32 predicted proteins | sample LaCruzMarch2015__FD_192404 | JGI IMG/M metagenome (GOLD analysis project Ga0247840, IMG submission 192404) | Freshwater microbial communities from meromictic Lake La Cruz, Castile-La Mancha, Spain - LaCruzMarch2015_17m | ecosystem: Environmental > Aquatic > Freshwater > Lake | place: Spain...
ACGATGCTTCGAGGCGGCGCTCAATAGGTACAAGGTGTAATTTTTGCACAATTCGTACTTTGTGCAATTCGAGTGGCAGTGTTTCGCCACTGTAAAACTTAATTTGTTGCATGGTAATAAAAAAAATGGATTTAAAGTAAATTGTAATTAGTTACGAGTAGAAATTTTAGAGCTATAAATCTAAATACCAGAATATTATGTAAAGACTATTTCTGCATTTTTTTATAAAAAAAAGTGCTTGTAACAGAACAAGCACTTTAATATGAATAAAACCAATGTGATATTTACAAATCAAAGTATCTTTAGGGCAAAGATAAACAATTTATTTATAAATCCACACATTAGGTGTCGGTTTGTTATTATTTTTTGATTTTTCTGTTGAATCGAAGTTTTAGGTATTGAAATTTTGTAATATAAAATATAATTATTACGAACACAATTAGATAAAATAGGTTGTTCGATTGATTATGATAATCTTCAATTAAATGTTGTGGAATTTTATTTAAAGCTATATACAACAAGATACCTACAATACGTACTGCATTTAATAGCAATAGAAAAATAAGACCTACTATCACATATATAACCTTATTAATCAACGGACTACGAATGGCAATTATCAAACTACTAAAAACGACCATTAATCCTACACCCAAACAGTTTGTTCCTAAATAAACCCAGTATATGTCCAATAGAATAAATTTGTCGTAAATGTATGCTTCACCGAAACCAAATAGCCACAAAATTGCATTACTCAGCCACAATATAATATTCGAAAGTACGGTTACAAAATAATTCCATTTCGCTATCAAAAACCAATCGAAAAAACCAGTTATTGCAGGAACTAAAGCGATTAAAATTAACAGCTTATGAAACGAAAAATGAAAGGCCGACTGTACTTTGACATCAATTTGGTTGAAGTATTTTGAAAGAGATGCATGTTGGTCAATTTTATATTTTACAACAAAATAAACAGTTAAATACCTTAGCCCAACTATTGTTGAAAAAAAGAAACCACTCAAAGTAGCTGAAGCTACTATATCATTAACAAAACGTAGCAATGCTAATACATAAAATACAGCTGAGGCAATAAAGAAAACAAGTATTGTTTTAGCAATATTGCGCGGAAAAAAAAATAAAACAGCAAAAATGATAGCATAAAATTTTACTGCCAAACCGCTGATTGTACGAATCACGAGTTGTTCGTATATTATATTGCCCGTAATGCTATCAAACTGAATAGTGCTAAAAAAAAACTTTAAAACAGCTGCAATACTTCTCGCATAGCCAATCATTACATTTTTAAAAAACTCATTGGTTAACAATGTCGATTTCGATATTGAGTATAATGTTGCTAATGCAATAATAAATACAATAATTTTAACACCGGTAGGTATCTGTATTTTCTGAAACTTTGACATAAAAAACTTTTTTTTGCTGTAACACCTATAAACACAAAAGTCTGACCTGTGTTTTTATCCACATATCAGACAGTTTTTTTGTATTCTCCATTATTGTTAAAAGGAGTTTTTCAAATATTATTTATCTTTTTTCTTGCTTTTAGCGTACAATGACGCTCCAACACTTCCAGCTGCCAACAATGCTAATAAAATACCACCATCCAACGGAACTGCAGCACCAGGTGCACCAGGGTCAGGAGGTAATATTTGACCAAACACTTGAACTGCCGAAAGTATTATTACCGTAATTAATACAATTATTCTTGTCATTTTCATTTTTATTCGAGGAAATTAGCGAACGAAAGATTTTATAATTTCTGTTTTTTCGGGAGTTGCAATTTCAAAAATATACAAACCCATATTTTCAAAGTGAATAGGTTCATTGTTGAACACTAAACCACTAAAAACGATTTTCCCTATTGTGTTGTAAACCCGCACCTGTGAAGCAACTCTTAATCCCGATAGAGAAGCATTCCCTTGTTGTGAAGTAATACGGATACTTTGATCGTCAGAAAGACTTACTCCAGTTGTAATTTTTGGTGCAAATTGTACTTTAAAACGATTTGAAGTCCCCGCCGAAGCCACTTTATAGGCGTAACTATCTACCGATAATAAATCCACTCTTTTGCCAGTTTCTTTATCAATTAATATAATAGCAGCATAATTCTGAATCTTTTCAATATTCGAAATTGAAATAGTATAATTTCCCGCAGCCGCAAATTTGGTTTTAAGATCCACTTCAGTTACTGTTCTTGGCAAAGTATTAATCGCAACACTTGTTTTATTAATAGCTGTGTAAATATAAGAAACTTTTGGACTCATACCAAACATTTTGGCAGCATCAGTACCAATTTCGTAACTCGATGTAGCCCCCTCCTGTAAGCGAATACGCGTAAAATCATCGTATTTAGCATTTCCATTGCTTAAAATTAAATAAACATCATCCACCTGAACTTCATCTTTTTTGGTGGCTGCAACAACCCTTCGACCAACATTACCAAAACTAATTGACGTAGACTGGGCTTGCAAGAAAAATGCTGAAAATGGTTGTACATCCAATTGTTCTCCTGATAATGCAGGCAAATAGTTTATACCATTATAAGCATAATATGCTGTTCCCGGGCTTGTAGAACCTAAATTATATTCACTCGACAATGGCGACACAACCAAATTCCAATGAGCATGTTCTGCACTAGATGCATATCTACCTGTTGCAACTGTTGCTCCAGCTGTGCTAAAAAAGCTACCAATATTGCTGCCACGAGTAGTGAAGTCAATTGAGTCCGAGGTATTATTGTATACAATATAGCCTTTATTAGCCGTAAATTCCTTGGCAGGAACATTATCCCAATGCAACCCTGCTCCTTCGTACTCGGCAGTACCGTCTGAGGCTCGTTCGGCACCATTATAATATTGAACAATATAATTTAAACCCGAATTTAAATCACCCCAAGTTAGTGAAGAACCATTTACGGCGCTAAATACATTGCTGGAAGATACGGTAAATGGAAAACCAATAAAACTCCATTTGTTGAGAGCAAATGATTTTCTAACTGTAATTTTAGCGTTTTGACCAATAATAACATTATTTGTGTTCAGTATTTGTCCTGCAACTCCATTTGAATCTACCTCTAAAACTAATTCGTTGGTAACATGAATCTTTTGATTAGAGCTTAATTTTCCACCGGATTTTATTACTAATTTGTTAGTAATTACGGAATCCCTATATGCGTTTAATGTTATAGGATGTCGCACTGTAATGCTGTTTGCAATATTATTGATATAGCCAACATCCCAATTTGCACCTGTATCCCAACTCCCACTATTTATTGTAATGTAATCTGATCCAGTCGTAATGGCAGAAGAAGCACTATACTGACTGTACAATGCATCATTCAAACTATAAACCCTATAAAAATAAATTGTATTTGGCGTTAAATCTGGAATTGCTTGTGTTTTAACAATTGGCTCGAAAAAATCGTAATATATATCAAAAGTTTTATCAGTTGAGTACTCGATAACATAAGTAGTGCTTGCATCTCGCAACCCATTGTTTGCATCCCAGTTAGCAGTAAAACCTGTTTGACTTATACTTGTTGCTTCTTTTACAGAAGGAGTAGCAGGGCTTGCAGAAAAAACCTGGGTTTGGATTGGTGCTGCATTGTAGTTGGCGTTTCCTGTTTGTGATGCTGTAATTGTAGCAGTACCAGGCCCTCTTATTGTCAATAAATTTCCTGAAATTGTGGCAACATTTGAATTATCACTACTATAGGTTATAGGCAAACCACTTGTTGCAGTTGCATTTAAATTAAAATTAGCGTCACCAAAAGTTCGGGCAGGTATAGCATCAAAATTAATTGTTTGATCTGCTTTGGCTACAATACTTATATCATCAATTCCCATTAAATGATTGGCAACTGATTTTGCATTACCCCAACAAATAAGAATTTCACTTCCTGGAGCAATATTTAAATTGTTTATAGTATGAATTGCTGTAACTCTGTTTTCGCTTAAGTTTCCATCGAGCACTAAATTAGAACCGCTAAACTGAGGTGAAGAAAGCGAATTACCTGAATTTATCAAATTTCCGGGTACAATTGAAGTAATTTCAGAGGGCGATACTTGATAATATATTGTTAATGCTTGAGAAGTGGTATTAACACGTCTCCATTGCTCAAGTGCCCAAGATATACTTATACTATTAATAGTTGTTGATGGTGTGTTGTTTTTTAAACGCCAACCAATATAACTGATAGTGCCATTGCCTCCGCCGGGTACAAATCCTAAAGATCGGTCATTCTGCCCGATAGTTCCAAACGATGAAAGTAAATTTAGGATAGTTGTAGAACCATCGTTCAAGATAAAACTACCAGGTATTGAACCATTTCCGAGTGCATAATAACCTGCAAGGTTTAAATTATTAGTCCACGAACCAGCCGTTGTTAATGTATTGAAGTCCTGAGTAAAAGCAGTCCCTATCGAAGAAATTGATGTTTGTGCAGTAACAAATGTAGAACAAACCCCTAAAAAAGTTAGGATTCCTACGGCAATAAATTTTAAATTTTTGTAAAAAGGTTTCATAATAACGAATTGTAATTAATCCTTAGAAACAAATAAGTTGTGATTATATAAACCAACTATAGGGTTCATTGTTCGTAAAAATAATGTTAAAAGGCAATAAATCATAAAATAAACTCTATTTTGTAGCAATAACTATTACAAAAAGAGAACAAAAAATGAATTGCAAATATTTAAAAATGAACAGTTTGCAAATATAACAATATATAGTATAACAATCGTTGGCATTTAGCATTAATTAATAATTTTAACTATATAAAGACTATCAATTTGATAGTTTTATATGCCAACTGATTAAAGTTATGTTTGTAGTTGATATTATTACAATACTACCTATAGTTGGTCGAAAAAACACAATTAGCTACCCCAAAAGCAATAAAAGAGAGGCAATAAAAGCATACAAAAAACAATATTCTTGAAAAAAAAGAACATTATTACAAATGTGTGAATACTGCAACTTATAACTGCTGAAGTGTAAGAAATGCAACGATATCGACCCCTATCTTTGTGAACTAAATAATTAGTAAATAATTTAACAGAAAACATTAATATGTCAAAAGAGCATGAACACAGTACCGAGCCTTTCAAAATGTCGGGAAACTGGATTAATCAATCCTTATTATTGCAGGATAAGTTTGCACAACTTACTGATGCCGATCTCAGGTTTGAGGAAGGCAAAGAAGAAGAATTACTCGAACGTATTGAAACACGTATTCACAAAAAGCGTGATGAAGTAATCAATATTATCAAAAAAGGTCAATAAAAACACTATTAAATTTATAATGTACTTATGTGCCTTATGTGGTTTATTTAAAACAAAAAACAAAATGAAAAATTTAAAAGTCTCAATTTTGAGCAAAACAAAAATCTCTCTTTCAATTTTATTAATTGCATTTTCAGCTATAACTTTTACGTCTTGTGAGGATTATCCTGAAGGACCAGCCATTTCGTTAATTTCGAAAACTAACCGTGTAGCCAACAATTGGCGAGTAGCCCAAGCATTAAACGATGGAGTAGATGTCATTTTGAAACTTAAAGAAGACGAAATGTGGTTGAAACAAGATGGTGGAACAACTGAAATACATTACGTTACAAGATAATATTACCGATTTTTCTTATAAACAGCCTAAACCCGAGAAGCCTGATAAACATAAATTTATCAGGCTTTTTAGTGCCAAAATAGACTTTTTTTCTGTATTCGAAATAAGATTTGTATTTTTGCATGATACAAGCTATATTATATGTTCAGTTTTTCAGCCATATTATTTTCTTAATTTATTGCTGAATAGAATTTTCAAATTCTCAAATCTTCAAATTCTCAAATTATCAGAATGAATTGGCATCAATTACTATCTACCAAACGCTTTGGACAGGAAGCCTATCACGCACAGCGGAACGATGACCGCAGCGAGTTTCAGCGCGACTACGACCGACTGATTTTTTCGGCTCCTTTTCGTCGAATGCAGAACAAAACGCAGGTCTTCCCGCTTCCTGGCAGTGTATTTGTACACAACCGACTCACACACAGTCTCGAAGTGGCTTGCGTTGGTCGCTCATTAGGTAATTCGGTCGTTCAAAAACTGCAACATAATCATCCCGAAAATCCGTATTTAACCGAAATTGGTTCCATCGTTTCGGCAGCCTGCTTAGCACACGATATGGGGAATCCACCTTTTGGACATTCGGGCGAAAAGGCCATTGCTACCTATTTTTCGGAAGGAAACGGACGAATTCTCGAAAATGTGATGACAGCCGAGCAGTGGAAAGACCTGATTTGCTTCGAAGGTAATGCCAATACATTCCGACTGCTCACCCATCAGTTTAATGGAAGGCGTGATGGCGGTTTTGTGCTAACATACAGCACCTTGGCTTCGGTTATAAAATATCCGTATTCGTCGATATATTCAGATATAAAAAAGCAAAAATTTGGTTTTTTTGATGCCGAAAAAGCGGACTTTGAGAAAATTGCTGCCGAATTGGGCATTATCCGTAGCGCCGAAAATCCAAACCGCTATGCTCGTCACCCGCTTGTGTATTTGGTAGAAGCCGCCGACGATATTTGCTATCAGATAATGGATATTGAGGATGCGCACAAATTGCGCATTCTGTCGACCGACGAAACCATCGAGTTATTTATGGGCTTTTTCGACGAAGCACGTCGTAAACGCCGCCGCGAAACTATGCTGCTCGTCAGCGACCGAAACGAACAAATTGCCTACCTCCGATCATCGGTAATTGGCTTATTGATAGAGCAATGTGCCGAAGCTTTTGTGGCCAACGAAAATGCTATTCTCGAAGGCAAATTTTCGTCAACTTTGATAAAAATACTACCCGAAATAAGTGTAAATGCCTATAAAACCTGCTCCGAAACCGCTTTCCGACGCATTTACCGTGCGCCCGTTGTGCTGGATGTGGAACTGGCAGGTTACAAAATTATCAGCACTTTGTTGGAGCATTTTATCGAGGCGGTATTACATCCCGAAAAAGCGTATTCCAAACAATTACTTTACAGTATACCCGAGCAGTTCGAAACGCACAGTACCGATAATTACCACAAAATTATGGCTGTACTCGATTATATTTCGGGAATGACGGATGTATTTGCCCTTGATTTGTATAGAAAAATTACAGGGATAAATATTCCGGGAGTTTGATGCTCTGATTTGACGATATGTTGATTTATCAATATAGATCCAAGCCCCTCCTGCCATTAGCGGGATAAATTGCAGGCCTATCAGATACTGAAAAAAAGTTGTAATTTCCGTTGTTCAAAGTCGACTTTAGTAAATCAGCAACTTAAAAAAGCGAATTTTGGGGCTTTAATACCCCAAAATTTTCAACATCGATTTGTAGCTTTGTTCTTTGGCAAAAAGTTTTGTAAAGTATTCACCATCTTCGTCTTTGTCTATTATCACCAATTTTGGAGCAGGAATCAAACAATGTTGAATACCTCCAAAACCACTCAGCGACTCCTGATAAGCACCCGTGTGAAAAAAGCCAACATATTGGTCGCGGTCTTCCTGCATTTTTGGCAGAAAAATAGCATTCGAATGAACCTCAGCATTGTAAAAATCTTCGCTATCGCACGTTAAACCACCCAGATTCACACGTTCATATTCCGACTCCCAATTATTAATTGCCAAAAACACAAAACGCTGATTGATAGCCCAAGTATCAGGTAGAGTAGTCATAAACGAACTGTCAATCATATTCCACAACTCTCGGTCGTTTTGTTTTTTCTGGTTCACAATTGAATAAAGCATTGCCCCACTTTCGCCTACAGTATACGAGCCAAATTCAGTAAAGATATGTGGTTCGGGTATGGAGTGTTGTTGACAAATATTCTTTATTTGTGCCACTATCTCTTCGGCTATATACTCGTAATCGTAAGCCATATCCAAATGCGTTTGAATTGGAAAACCACCACCAATATTTAAACTATCCAATTCGGGACATTTCTTTTTTAACTCACAATACAAATTCACAGCTTTGTTCAACTCGTTCCAGTAGTAGGCAGTGTCTTTTACACCTGTGTTGATAAAAAAGTGCAACATTTTAAGTTCCACCATGGGATTGTTGGCAATGTTATTTAAGTAATAGGGTATTATGTCGTTGTAACGAATTCCCAAACGGGATGTGTAAAAATCGAACTTAGGCTCTTCTTCGGCAGCAATTCGAATGCCTACTTTAAACTTCATTTCGAAATCCTTGAGCAGCAAATTCAACTCAAACTTATTATCTAAAATTGGCACAACATTGGTAAAACCGCTTCGCATAAGGTTTTGGATATTCTCAACATATTGCGGGCGTTTAAACCCATTGCAAATAACATAAGTATCCTGTTTCAGAAAACCCTGTTCGAACAACGACTCCATAATATTAATATCGAATGCCGATGATGTTTCGAGATGCACACCGTTTTTCAACACCTCTTCCATTACAAATGAAAAATGTGAACTTTTGGTACAATAACAATAATTGTAATCGCCTTCGTAATCGACCTTAGCCATAGCCACATTAAACATACGACGTGCTTTTTGAATATTCATTCCTATCTTAGGCAAGTATGCAATGCGTAAAGGAGTTCCGTATTGTTTGATAATATCCATCAATGGAACATCGTACCACTCCAATTCATTTTCGATAACATCAAATTCTTCGTTTGGAAACTCGAAGGTCTGTTCAATTAGGTCTTTGTACTTGTTTTTCATTGTAATAAATCTAAATTTAAAATTATCAACTAATTATATCTAATGAGTTGTGCTGTATTTAAACAGCTTAATGAGTTTGAATATATTATAAACGGTATAAATAAGCCATCTATAATCAATTAACAAATCAAATTATTAATAATTAAGTTCAATACTTTTCAATAAAATTTTAATTCGAGAACCATTAATGTCATAATTATTTCAATTTTAAATTACTTAATTTTGATTTCAATATTCATTTTAAATTAGTTGGATTGAATATAAAAATATTTTTGAAATAGATTAAAATTAATCAAAAAAGACATATAATCCTGATAGTAAGCATTATATACAATAATGATAAAGCCAATAGCTATTATCTAATCTAAAAAACATTCAAATCTAACTAACATATATTGTAATACAAATACCAATCTAAGTAAGTTAAAAGTAATTTAAAAGATAAAAATGGGCTACAAAAGTAACAAATAAATCTATTACTATAATACATTTGGACTATAAAATAATATTAATGTAACAAATATAGCATTGAAACTATCCCTCGATTACCAATTAACATTATAATAAAAAAAATCCCTCTTATATTGCTACAAGAGGGATAGTACTTATAAAAAGTTAGCTAACATTATTTATCCAAATCCACACATGCTTTGTAAATGTTTTCGACCAACTGCGGCAATACAGCCTTTGGCACAGCCGAAAATGCTAAACGCACTACGCTTCCTAATACGATAACGCCGGTACTGTATTTTTCCAACAAATGTTTGCGTATCTCTTCGGCTACCAATCCTTTTTTGGGCTGAACACACATAAAATAACCGGAGTTAAACGGCAGCGGCTCGAAATATTCGGCATATTCGGGTTTTGCCAGTTCCACTTTTAATATATCGTAACGGCTTTTCAGAATATCAAATTTTGCCTTCTTCGATGCTTCGTAAGTAGCTGCCGAATAGACAGTATATAATAGCGATTGCGACAACTGACTGATATTCGATATATTGCCACGCACAGCTCCAGCAGTTTTGTTCTCCATTGCTTCGTAAAGCTCAGTGGTTCCGCCTTTAATGGCATAGGTAATAAACCCAACACGGAAACCCCACACATAATCTTCTTTGGTAGGCCCATCGAGTTTTACAGCCAACACGTTTTCGGATAAATTGGCTAATTTCGTGAAGATTGATTCCATAAAAACACCTTCTTCGTAAACCAAACCAAAGTAAGCGTCGTCGATAATAACAACTACCTTTTTGCCTTTATCAGCCACCTTTTTAATTTCGGCAACAATAGCCTCAATTTCGCCAACAAGCGGTGTGTAACCAGCCGGATTATTGGGGAAGTTAAGCAGTGTAATTATTTTCTCTCCCTGAACTTCGTTCAATTTTTTCGAAAAATCGGTCACATTAAAACCACCGTTTGCAAAAAGTTCGAACGTATCTACTTTTGCACCATAGCTATTATCTAAAATCAGATTGTAGTTTTCCCAGTAATGGTTCGAAAGTAAAACCGTATCGCCCTCGTTGGCAAACAGATAACCCGCCATACTAATACCATGCGTTAAGCCATTTGTGGCAACCGGATTGCTAATTACGGTATCGCCCAACGAAGGGTTTTTGCGATAAATAGAGGATTTCCACAAACTACGAAATTCGGGCTTACCAAAACTCGGAGCATAAGGAAAAATATTGGCAGTGGGCACATTTAATAAAGCGTCAAATTCGGGTAAGTGCATTGATGTTCCATCATCTTCAACAGCTTCGCCAATTGTAGCATTAATCTGTTTACCTTTAGCCTGAGCCGATTGTGCTAAAATACCAAGCTTAGGGAAGAAAATATTTTTTCCACGTTCCGAAAGCATTTCAAAAACATTCGCATTTACCTGCTGAATGGTGTTGTTGAGTGATAATGCCTGTGCATCCATAATTTTATGTGTTTTATTTATTTCGGCTACAAAATTACTAATTAATTTATTAAGTTGTACTTAATTTGATATTTTTTTTCAGGTATGACGCGTAGCGGCTTTCATGAAAAAAAAATATCAAATTAAACATGAAAGCCCCTTCGCTTTTACCCTCTATCTAAAAAAACATGAAAGCCGCTTCGCGTCATACCTGTTTTTTTAGCCCCAAATCATTTCTACAGCTTTAGGGAAATGTTCGTATTCGAGTTTGTGCACTTTTCGTGCTATCGTTTCGGGTGTATCTTCTTCTGTCAAAGGGCATTTAGCCTGTAAAATGACATTTCCTTCGTCGTAGTTTTCGTTTACATAATGAATTGTAATGCCCGATTCGTTATCTCCAGCCGCTTTCACCGCCTTATGCACATTGTCGCCATACATACCTTTACCACCATATTTTGGCAATAAAGCTGGATGAATATTGATAATTTTGTTGGGAAAAGCTTTAACAAGTACCACGGGCACTTTTAATAAAAAACCAGCCAATATAATATAGTCGATATTATAGGTTTTTAAAAACAATAAAACCTCCTCACCCGCAACAAATTGGTCGCGCGAAAAAGTAAACGACGGAATTTTGAGTTTTTTTGCCCTTTCGTGTACAAAAGCATCCACCTTATTTGATAAAATTACGGAAAATACAAATTTATCACTTTCGGAAAAGTAATGTATTATGTTCTCGGCATTTGAGCCCGAACCGGAAGCAAAAATTGCTATTTTGGAGGTCATGAATAAGTTTAATTTATTGCTCACTTACAATGTTTATGTGCAAAAAAGTGTATTTTTTTTGTTTGAAGTGAGGTTGTTTGAAGAATTTTTTGTTACTTTGCACCGCAAAATTAAAAAAGAATTTCTAATTACAAACTTAAAAAACAAAAATTATGTCAGAAGTTGCAGCTAAAGTAAAAGCTATTATCGTAGACAAATTAGGCGTAGAAGAAGCAGATGTTGTAGAAACAGCAAGCTTTACAAACGATCTTGGTGCTGATTCGTTGGACACAGTAGAATTGATTATGGAATTTGAAAAAGAATTCGGTATTTCTATTCCAGACGAACAAGCAGAAAAAATTGCTACAGTAGGCGATGCAATCGCTCACATCGAAGCTATCCAAAAATAATCTTTTTCCACGATAAGTATTTATTATGGAGTTAAAAAGAGTTGTAGTAACCGGCCTTGGCGCGGTTACTCCTTTAGGTAACAGTGTTCCCGAATTGTGGAACAATTTAGTTAAAGGAGTAAGTGGCGCAGCGCCGATTACTCGTTTTGATACCACATTATTTAAAACGCAATTTGCCTGCGAAGTGAAAGACTTTGATGCAACGAAGTATTTTGATCGTAAAGAGGTACGTAAGTTAGACCTTTACGCCCAATATGCTATTGCATCGGCTAAAGAAGCGATTGAAAACAGTGGAATCGATTTGGAAGCTATTGACAAAGACGAAGTAGGTGTTATTTTTTCTGCCGGAATAGGTGGAATTACTACTTTTGAGCAAGAAATAGGCTACTATTACCAACATCAGGAAAATGGCCCTAAGTTTAATCCGTTCTTCATTCCTAAAATGATTTCGGATATTGCTGCCGGACAAATTTCGATTATGTATGGTTTTCGTGGGCCTAATTATTGCACAGCTTCGGCTTGTGCTTCGTCGACAAATGCATTGATAGATGCATTTAATTACATTCGTCTCGGCAAAGCAAATATCATTTTAGCCGGTGGTGCGGAAGCAGCAATTACTCCGGGTGGAATTGGTGGGTTCAATGCATTAACTGCTATTTCGACCCGCAACGATAGCCCCGAAACTGCTTCGCGTCCGTTTAGCAAAAGCCGCGATGGCTTTGTAATGGGTGAAGGTGCCGGTTGCTTAGTGTTAGAAGACCTCGACCATGCGTTATCACGCGGAGCAAATATTCTTTGCGAAGTTGTTGGTGGCGGTATGTCGGCTGATGCTTATCACCTTACTGCTACTCATCCTGATGGATTAGGAGCAAAATTAGTAATGGCACGTGCGTTGAAAGATGCTGGCATGAAGCCCGAAGACATTGATTACATTAATGTACACGGAACGGCAACACCGGTAGGCGATATTTCGGAACCAAAAGCAATTATTGATGTGTTTGGAGAACATGCATACAAACTAAATATCAGTTCAACAAAATCGCAAACCGGACACCTTTTGGGAGCTGCGGGAGCTGTAGAGGCTATTGCAACCATATTGGCGCTTGTAAACGATATTGTTCCTCCAACTATTAACTTTACCGAAGGCGACGAAGACGAAAACATTGACTACAATCTGAATTTCACATTTAACAAGGCACAAAAACGCGTTATTAATGCCGCTTTGTCGAACACTTTTGGCTTCGGCGGACACAATGCAAGCGTTATTGTAAAGAAATTCGCTCGTTAAGCTGTGATTAAAACAGTCATATTAAAATTAAGGCTTTCTTCGAAATCTCGGAGAGAGCCTTATTTATTGTTTCAAAAAGTACTTGGTTTTTATCCTTATAAAATTGAGTACTATCAGTTGGCTATGCTTCATCGCTCCGCCTCTATCCCTACCGACAATGGTATAATGCTCAGCAACGAACGCTTGGAGTTTTTGGGCGACGCCGTTCTTAACTCTGTTGTTACCGACATTTTGTACCGCCGTTTCGAAAATCAGCGCGAAGGTTTTTTGACCAATACCCGCTCCAAAATCGTTAAACGCGAATCGCTCAACCGCTTAGCGCTCGAAATTGGGCTCGACAAACTCATGCTTGCCGGCAAAAACGTAAACCGTACTGCCAACAGTAATATGCTTGGAAATGCTCTGGAAGCATTACTTGGAGCCATCTATTTGGACTACGGCTACAAAAAATGCAAGAGTTTTGTAGAAAACCGCTTGCTAAAAAAGTTTATTGATATGGACCAATTGGTGCTCGACGAAGTGAACTTTAAATCGAAACTGATTGAATGGTGTCAGAAACATCGCTTCAATATAGAATTCGAACTCCTCGGCGAAGAACTAAGCTCAGCCAATAACCACCTTTTCCACACCCAAATTACCATCAACAATCAGGTAATTTGCGACGCCACAGGCCGCAGCAAAAAAGAATCGCATCAATTAGCTGCTATGAGAGCGCTTGAAATGATTGAAAAGACGCCTGAGATAATTCAAACTCTCAGTTAGAATTACAAATCACTTAAATATTTTTTTCGAATAGATAGATAATTACTTATAATTGTATATTTATACACAAACACCCACCTTTTTAACAAAAAAGTGGGTGTTTGTGTATCTGTTACAAAACGCATATTAACAGTTTCGTTACATAAATCAGGGGTTTCGTTACATAAATTGGGCATTTGGGTAAACAAGCAGATAAGAGACTCAAATAATGCAAATACTATTAACTAAATTTGCTTACTTAATTTTATTAAAATTTGTTTATATTTTTGGAACCTACGAACTAAATGAGATTACTACATTTTGTTATATTTCTGCTTTTAATAATCGGTTGCAAAACTGACAAGGGGGATTTTAATCCTTTCATAAACAAGGCTTTAGATTTGTTTTTTATAGAAAATCAGTACGATGAGTTATTGAAAGAATCTACTTCCCTTTTATCTCAACCCTTAAAAACCGAAGAAAAGAACCTACTTCAATTGATGCGTATTGGAGCATTTTGCGAATTAGGACTGAAAGACAGCGCTTCACTCACTTTTCAAATGCTTGATACACTGAGCATTCAGAAAAATAAACGTTTAAACTTTTGGTACAATAGCATTAACGGACTTCGACTTTTTCGCTCCAACAACTATCCCGAAGCATATATTTCATTATCGAAAGTTATAAAAGAAAAATATGATGATCGCGCCATCGCATTATCATTGCGACTGCTTGCTCGCATACACTATACTTCTGGCGACACAAACAAAGCAACTGAGTGGTTAGCGCAATCAACCGATTTGTTTACAAAAGCCGGATTACATAAAAGTGTGGCTATTAACCACAAAATTCTTGGTCGTTATTATGCTTCGAAAAAAGAATTTGTGAAAGCCACAGAAAGATTTGAAATGGCAAAAACCGGACTCGAAACAGCCAACGACAGCATTGAACTTTTCTACATTCACATAAACCTGATAGGTATGAAAATTTTTCAGGGGAAATTTGCTGAAGCGAAAATATTAGCCCGGAAAAATGCTGCTTACATAAACAATAATACAGACCGACAAGCACTTGCATTGCTTTACAACAATCAGGGCGAGATTGAATTTATGCTCGAAAACTACGACAGCTGCCGATATTATTACAACAAAACATTAGAAATGCCCTTAGGATATATTACCGATATTTTACGACGGGGAAATGCTTGTATCGGAATTTCGAAAGCCTATATGGCTGAAAAAAATAAACCACATGCGTTGCTATTTGCCCATCAGGCTTTGCAAATTTCAAATATTTCGAATTTGCCTGAATTGCAATACAATGCAAATCGCAATTTAGCCGAACTATATCAAACGTTAGGACAGTTCGAAAAAGCAAATTTCTTTTTGAGTCAAACAACTCCATACCTAGAAGATCTTAATAAGAAAAGTGTCGAAAATTCCGAAACGGTTTATCAATCGACCATAAACCAAATTGAATTAGAAAACGACTCAAACAAAATAAAAGCCGAAAAGCAGGTTTACGTTTTTTTGTTTGTAGTTGGAATAATTTTCTCCTTATTGATATTGATTTACGGAATAAGTTTATATCGACTCCTACGCTCGCGCAATGAGGTACTTAAAGCATTGGTAAAAAAGAATCTTCAACTAATTGACGACGAACGAAAGTTAAATAAAGCACTTCACATTCAACTCAGCACAAAAAAACTAACCCGAAAATCCACAGACGAAGAAAAGGACTTGCAGCTATTCAACAATCTTACCGACTGGCTACTGCAAGGCAAGCAGTTTACACGTAAAGATCTCACATTGGACACCGTTGCTCGTGAGCTCTATACCAACCGCGAATACTTATCGCGCGCCGTAAGCAGTCAACAGCTCCACTTCAACGAACTGATAAACAAATATCGTATAGAAGAAGCAGTAAAAATCCTGAGCAACAAGTGCGACAAGCGCAACAAATACAATCTAAATATCATTGCATCGGAAGTTGGATTTAAATCCAACTCCGTATTTATCGAAGCATTTCGCAAGCAAACCGGCTTAAACCCAGCCCAATTCCGTTGCACAGCCTGCTCCAGTGAAAAAGTTGAAAACAGCTAATTAATTGATAATAAACATTTAGCGATTTCGGATTGTGCAATTCAAAAATGTTAATTTTTTTTTTGAAGAAAATTGTGTATATTTTTGAGGCGTAAAAAAAGTAAAGGAATTAAAATATATTTTCGTAAACATAATAATAACATTTAAATTTTTAAAAAATGAGAAAACTACTTTATTGTATTGTTTTTTTGTGTTTGTCAATTACGAATCAAGCACAGGAATTATCTAAAAAAGTTGAAACAAAGTACTTTAGACCTTCTATTTCAACAATTATTGAAGAGCCATCTACGCGTAACGAGACTCTGATTACTGAGAAGCTTAAAACCATTGAGTTTAATGTTAAGTTTGATGATCATCGAATAGACATACCTTACAAGGCAAAAGCACAAGATATGGACTCATATCTAAAAAAAGTATCTAACGTTGTAGTATCAAAGTGGTTCAATAGAGATGCAAAAGGCAATTTTAATACAGATTTAGTTGCTCAAAGGGGTGAATATACTTCTAATGACGCAGATGCTATGCAAGCAAAAGCAGCTAGTGTTGATAGACGGCAAATGTTAGGTGAAAAACTATTAAGTAAAACCTATGTTTTCTACTATAAAATAAACAACATAAAAACGATGGAAGAGGTCTATGATGAAACCGATGCAAAAAACAGAAAAACAATGACTGTTTTTAAGCCAGTAAAAAGAGAGTCTGAGGGTTTTCAAATGAGTTATTCTGTTAGTGCATATAGATTAAATTTTAATGATTCAGTTTCGAATGTGTTTTATAATAATTATTGGTCAGATATTAACAATCAAAATATGGCAAATGTTGCAAAATGGGATACTGTAAGTTTTCCTTTTGTTTATGTAACATCAATAACTGGATTATCAGAATCATCTCAGCCAAAAGATCCAAAATTTTATACTGAGAATAAAATTAAGAAACAAACTAATCAAGAATTACTTGAAAGTTTCTCAGGCATGATGTTATCGACAGCATTTGATAAATTTAGTAATACTATAGAAGATTTTAAAGTGAAAGCCACTGTATGCAATACCAAACCTTTGTCGGCAAAAATTGGGACTAAGGAAGATTTAAGACGTGATGATAGGTATTTTGTATACGAAATTGAATTAGATGCTAACAACAACCAGGTAAAAAAACGTAAAGGTGTAGCAAGGGCCGTTTTAGTTTCAGATAATAAAGGTGTTGCAACTGGCAGTACTACACCCTCTACTTTTCAACAACAAGGTGGGCGCAGTCTTTACGAAGGGATGTTAATTGAAGCAAAAAGAGATATTGGTACTGTAGTTAGTGGTGGATACTCCATGATTAATCCGAACAAAGCACTTGGTGGAATAAAATTAGGAGTTGATCAACTTATGAGACTCGGCAATTCAAGTAATGTTTATTTCGGACTTGACTTATCGATAAATTCATTTGCAGATATTAATCCGGGTTATATTTCGGCTTTAGACAAAGACGATAATGATTTAGGTTGGCTAACAAATGGGGATGACAAATTCTCTGGCTTTACTGCTGCTATAGCAGCTAATTTTTCAAAAGAAATTTACTTTACTCAAAAAGGAAATATCTTCTTAAAACCTGCAATAGGTGTAGGAATTTCACTTTATAGCATTAATTCATCTGACAATAGCGATATAAGCTTTACAATACCAGACCCTGATGACAATTCCAAAGAAATTCATAACCCATATTACTCTTGGACGTCATGGTATGTACCTGCAAGTTTTGCCTTGGGTATTAATTTAACACCATCTATTGTACTTGAAGCAAAACCTGAATTAATTGCACGATTTGCAGCTAGAACGGGCTCAGTAACACTTAGCAATGGAGAAAGCATTAGCTACAAACTGAAACAAAACACGACAGATGCAACCGACGAAATGAAAAGTTGGGGTTTCAATAAAATTGACAAACTAAATATTAATCCTGCATTAAATATTAGCCTAAGATTGCGCTTCTAATTTAAAAAAAAACGTATGCTTTTTTAAGCATACGTTTTTAATCAATATTTTATTAATTAAAAAAAACATAATATTATGAATAAAATACTTGTATTGATGACAATTACTTTTTTTGCTGCATTAGGATATTCACAATCGAAAAGTAAAGCCGATAAAGACACTCAAAATTGGCGATACGAAATTGAAGCAGTAAGTACTGGCGCTCAAGGCTCTTACTTAATAAAAGTATGGTCATACTCCAAAAAACCCGTAGTTGCAATTGAACAAGCTAAAAAAAATGCTGTTCATGGCATCATCTTTCAAGGATATACAGGGAGGCCGGGGGTTTCAGGTCAGAAAGCCTTAGCATCTAATCCTAATTTAGAACAAGAACAAAATGAGTTTTTTTTAAATTTCTTTGCTGAAGGAGGCAAATACATGAAGTTTGTAAGTTTATCAAACGATGGTTCAGTAGCTGCCGAGGATAGATTGAAAGTTGGTAAAGAATATAAAATAGGAGTTGTGGTGTCGGTAAATGTAGCCTCCTTGCGCAAAGATTTGGAAGCTGCAGGTATTATAAAAGGCTTAAGTAGTGGTTTTTAAAAATTTAATTTAAATGAAAACAATAAAATTTCAAATTATAATTTTATTATCCATCGTATTGAGTTCGTGCATTTCATTAACAAATCAACAACGAAATGCAGGAAACTATCCCTTTAAAACTGAATGTTTAGGCACAGAAATGGATGGATCGATAACGGTAAAGGCATGGGGAAATGGACGTAACAGAATTGATGCAATAGATCAAGCTAAAAAAAATGCTGTAAACGATATGCTTTTTAAAGGAATACTTGATGGAAGCAGTGAATGTAATTCTAAACCACTTGTGCCTGAAGTTAATGCACGCGAAAAATACGAAGACTTCTTTAATGCTTTTTTTGCAGACAAAGGCGGTCAGTACAAAAGCTTTATTTCGATGCAAGACGAAAGATTAGATGTTACAGCTGATGGTAAAAAATTTGATAATAAAAGTGGCGTTACTTATAGTTGTATTGTTAGAATTAAACGTTCGGAGCTAAAACAGTATTTAATTCAAAAAGGAATTTTAAAGTAAAAACAATTTAATTTTAGAAATAATGAAAATAAAATTATTTACAATGCTAATATTTAGCAGTTTAAGTACTATAGTGTTTTCGCAGGCTAAAGGCCCAACAATTATGGTTATGCCATCAAAAGATTGGATGAGTGCAAATAGTTTCGCAAGGGAAATTGAAAATCAAGGCTCAATTGAATATGTATTGGATTATTCAACCGCTCTTATAAAAAGTCCGACATTAAATCAGGTTATTTCAAAGATTAGCGGATTATTTCAAGATAGAGCAAACTCATTTTTTACTATTAAAAATTTACAAGCAAGTTTAGATAATATCAAAAGAGATGCAGCAAGAGATGCGATGTCGGTAAGTAAAAGCGGATTATCAATCAAAGAAAGTCCATATGATAAATTAATGAAAGTTGCTAAAGCAGATATATTAATAAATATTGGTTGGACTACGGAAGTTTCTGGGCCTAAGAAAAAGATTCAATTTAGAATGGATGGTATTGATCCCTACACGGGTGCTAATATAGCTAATTCAGAAGGTAGCGGTGAGTTTTCCTATAGTAGTGAAGCTGATTTAGTAGCAGAGGCTGTACTTGACAAAAGTGACAACTTTTTTAGCAGATTACAATCACACTTTGATGATATGAATGCTAATGGAAGAAAAATCTCTTTGCGCATTATTGTTAACAGCACAGATATTGATTTAGAGACTGTTTATGATTCAAAAGAGCTGTCATCAATTATTGAGAAATGGGTTTCAGAAAACACAGTAAAAGGAAGATTTAGCACAACAGATGCAACAGAAAGTCAACTATATTTAGAACAAGTGAGGATACCTTTATTTGATGTTAATCAGACTGCACTAGATGCGCGGAGCTGGACTAAAAGTTTACAAGAGATGCTTTTAAATAAATATAAAATCACTGCTAAGCTTAGAACTCTTGGTCTCGGTCAAGCAGAGTTAATAATTGGCGAAAAATAAAAAAAATATTTTATGAAAACAATTAAAACAATTTCTTTATTAATTTTATATGTATTGATTTCATTCAATTTAGCTGCACAAACCTCACCCAAAATGAACGATGGCGATAGGCTGTCAATTGGAGTTTGGATTCCTAAACAAATTGAGGGATTAACACCTGGAGCATATAACATATTAGAAAACAAATTAAATCAGATAATCACAACTAATGGTTTGGGAGATACTCCGAATGCTCGATTTATTATGTCTGCAAATGTTGTGGTTTTAACAAAAGACATTGTTCCATCAGCACCACCAATGCAAGCATATACTTTAGACGTTACCTTCTACATAGGCGATGGATTTGAAGGAAAAGCATTTGCAACTCATTCAATAACTGCTAAGGGAGTTGGGGAAAGCGAAACAAAGGCTTATATTAGTGCATTGAGAGGAATTAAGGCTAACGACCCTGCATTTAAGTCATTCATTGATAAAGGAAAAGCAAGAATTCTGGCTTATTACGAAACTAATTGTGATTTCATTATTAAACAAGCCAAAACTTTGGCTGTGACTCAGGAGTACGATCAGGCTATATGGATGCTAACATCTATCCCAACAGTTAGTACTGGCTGTTTTGATAAAGCAATGAATGCAGTTGCTCCAATATTTAAAGAGAAAATCGATTTAGATTGTAAACAAAAGCTTACTAAAGCTACCAATATCTGGAATGCAGGACAAAGCTGGGATGCTGCGAATGAAGCTGGTGAGGTATTGTCAACAATAAATCCAAATTCAGCTTGTTATGGAGAAATTAATAACTTGGCAAATAAAATTTCGAAACGTATTTATGAAGTTGATAAAAGAGAATGGAAATTTAAAGTTGACACCGAAATTGGTTTACAAAAAGATTTGATTAAAGCTTATCGGGACATTGGCGTTGCTTATGGTAATGGACAAGCCAAAACGATACAATATAAAAGTCTTTGGTAATTAATTGGTTAAATCATGGAAGTGTCCTGAAAAATCCAAAAAAAAGAGTAGGGAGCGTATGTCGAAAAGCTTAAGAGTAGACAATAAAATTACATTTTATATTTATGAAGCAATTATTTATTTTAGCTTGTGGAGTATTGATGATTTCATTGAGTAGTTGTAGCACTGAATGTGTTTGTACAACAACAGCATCAGGCGAAGGTGCTGAATTCTTTCCAACAACAACAACCACTGTTGAAAATACAGAAGGCGGAAAATGTAGCGATGCAAATGGTACAACAACAACTAATGGTTTAACCCTTACAATCTCTTGTAAGTAGTTAACAATACCAAAGGAAATCAACTGATTTGATTTCCTTTGGTGATTATTTTTGAATGAAAAAACTTCAATTACTCCTTCCCTATTTAATCGGATTTGTTTTTGCTCTATCAGCGACTACAAAACTATTCTCGATAGATTATTTCGAACAATTTGTATATAGTTTCGAAATTCTCAACCTAAAAATCGCAATAGTTTTTGCACGGCTTATAATTGCTTTAGAATTTATCATTGCGTTGGGATATTTCTTTCGATTGTTTCTTAAACCACTTTCCCTATTTACTCTCATTTTATTAATAGGATTTACAATTCTGTTATTCTATTTCGAGATAACAAACACAGTTGATGACTGTCACTGTTTTGGCAACTACTTTCAACTAACAAATATTCAGTCAATTATCAAAAATATTTTACTATCAATTTTAATAATATGGAATAGAAATGCGCAGAATACAACAAAACACATTTCTTTAAAATCTGCTTTAATTTTATTGTTTTCAATCACTTTGAGCTTCAGCGTACATTTTCCCGATGTGTTAATTGGCAGAAAAATACAACATGATTATTGTAATCCTTGTTTAACAACCTTTTTAAAGAAAGAAAAATTAACTGATAAAAAAATAGTAATTTGCTTTTTAAGTAACAAGTGTAAATACTGCCAATTGGCAGCAAAAAAAATATCTATTATTGCAAAAAAGACAGAAAGCACTGATCAGTTTCTATATGTACTTTGGGACAGTAACCATAATGCACAACTGTTCTTCGATGAAACTAAAACATCACCTCTACATTCAATTGAACTTGAAGTATTGCGTTTTCTCGAATTGACAAAAGGACAAATGCCGCTAATTCTGCTTTATAACAACGGAAAAATTGAACAAACATTTCGATACAAAGATATTAACGAACACGAAATTATTAATTTTATAAATAACAAATAATATGAAAACCATTAATTATCCAATCTTTTTTATATTCATTCTTTTATTTAGTTGTGCACCAGCCGACGAGGTTGAAGAGGAAACAATAAATACTTATGTTACCGAATTTACTGTTAATGGTAAAACCAATAATATTGGAACAACCAGATGGTCAACAACGTTAAACATTATTTTTACCGATGAAGGCCAAAAGGGAAATCTGGAAATGAGTTTGCCTGAGAATATAAAATTAGGGTCTTACAAGTTTACAGATGGTTATATTTTGATAGGTTATGAAAATTTACCTACTTACGAAGCAGTATATGATAAAGTAGATGTTACCATAACTAAGATTGGACAAAATTCGTCTTATGGAACTGCCAATATTCAAGGTTCATTCAATGGCACTTTCATTTATTTTGATATTGACTCAAATGGTGTTGCCACTGGAGAGCATGAGGTTCAACTTAGTGGCAAATTCTCAACCACACCCTGATTTATTGAATTATTAAAAACATAAGTAATTGACAAAATATAATGTCGTATTTTGAACGCCAAGTACGCTAAGACAGAATCCCGATAGCTATCGGGACGCTAAACTTGTCCCGCGCATGGCGTGAGATTTAATTTACGTTGCGGCTTAAGTACTTTGCATCTCCCGCCATGCGGGACAAGTTTTGCGTTTACAAAAAATATTTTGGTGTATCTTATTTTTCCAATTACATATGTATAAACTTAAACTTTATCAAATTATATTTTATTCATTATTTATTGCTACAGCCTTTTCGGTACAACCGAATAATAAAACACTCCCCGATTCGCCCTTTGATAAAGTGTTGCGGCAAGGAGAATTAGCAAAGATTTTGAGTGAAGTGCCAAATCGGTTGGATTTGCAATTGGAGCGCCTAACTGCTTATTTTTTTCATCAAAAAATAAATCAATATAGGTTGGATAGAAATCTGAACACCTTGTACTGGGACGACCGTATGTGGTTGGCAGCCCGCAACCATAATTTGTATCTGTGGAAACAGAATGCTTTAACGCATGAAGAGTCGAAGGAAAAGCCATTTTATAGCGGTTTAAATCCTTGGGATAGAATGCAATATGTAACGTATAACAACTATAAAATGGAATCTTTTTCCGAAAACTGTTTGTATTTTACCGACCATTTTCTTACTTTCGAAGCCGATGCTGCCATGGAGTTGGCCGAAAGGGCTTTGGTGCAGTGGAAAAATTCACCCGGGCACAATAAAAACATGTTAGACCCGAAGCACTTTGCGCATGGTACATCATTTATAGTGGCAGGAGTCTATCTTTACGCCACTACCAACTTTGGCAATGCTTCGAATTTCGAGGTTAATGAAATTGCTATAACTTGGAACGATTCGTTAGCCAAACGATTTCCACCTCGTAAAATAAGTAAACGAAAGCCTTTTGTTGCAGCTAAGTGGTCGGTAATGCAAATAGAAAAGGAATTGTTTAATGTGGTTAAAGCTCGAATGCCAAAGCATACATCTGCCTACAATTCGGATTTAGCTTACGCTGCCGAAATGGGAATTAAAAGCAAAAAAGAGATAGAAAACGAACAGACTGAAGTTGAATATACAAAGTTACGCTACCTGAAAACAGCCAAAGACTCTAAATTAAAATTGATATTGAGCAAATTACACGAAAAAGTATATCGGTTTGAATTTAGTATAGAACAGTTACAAAACAAGTCTGCTTATAAAGTGATTGATGATCGCATTAGTAAGGATTTATCAGCTGCAACTAAAATTAAAAACTGGGGCGGAAAGTGCGTGTTAACTGAAAAAGACAAATTATATATATGTGATATCGATTTGATTTATGTTATTGATAAATAGTATTTGCCCTAATTGTTACAAAAACATCTTCTAATTTCGTTTACACTTCAATCAGTTCCGGTGGCAGCGTTATTGTTTGGTTGCGTTGCGCCGGAGCTGATTTTTATTAATATTTTTGTTTATTCAAAAATAATTATCTATTTTTGTGAACTGAACATACGAATAATTAGAATGAATAGTTCCCAAAAAGTAGAATCTGATTTGATATTTAATTTGTACAACGATTCTCGAACGGTATACAGGTTGAATGATATTGCGCTGATGTTGGGCGAAAGTAATTTTGTGTCGTTAAACAAGCGTTTGAATTATTTCGTTCGTACAGGCAAGTTGCAAAACCCACGCAAAGGCATTTATGCCAAACCGATTTATAATGTAGAGGAACTTGCATGTCGTATTTTTATGCCATCCTATATTTCGTTGGAATATGTATTGCAGCAATCGGGGGTTGTTTTTCAGTATAGCTCTCAAATCAGCTCTGTTAGCTATTTAAGTAGAAGCGTAGATATAGATGATAAAACTTTTGTGTTTCGAAAAATAAGAAGTGCTATTTTAGTTGATACTACAGGATTAATTCGCCAAACTAACGGCGTAAATATTGCCACACCAGAGCGGGCATTGTTAGACACGTTGTATTTGAATGGCGATACATATTTCGACAATTTGAATTCAATCAACAAGGAGTTGCTATACAAATTAGTACCTCTATACAATTCAAAAAAGTTAACAGAACGTATAAATCAGCTTCTTCCACTATGATAGATTTGAATAAACATAAATTTTTCATGCTCCAAATTCTGAAGGATATTTATTCGGATATTGAATTGGGAAATAATTTGGGCTTTAAGGGTGGGACGGCATTGATGTTTTTCTACGATTTACCTCGATTTTCGGTCGATTTGGATTTTAATTTGATAGATGCTACAAAAGAAGATGTTGTGTACGAAAAAGTACGCAGGATTTTATTGAAATACGGAACGATATTCGATGAAGCTAAAAAATTTTACGGACCAATTATCGTGTTGGATTATGGAGTAGGTGAACGAAAACTTAAAGTGGAAATATCCAATCGCATTTTCGACAATCGTTACGAAGTTAAAAATATGTTGGGTATAAACATAAAAGTGATGGTTAGTGCCGACATGTTTGCACACAAGCTTTGTGCACTGCTCGACCGCTCCTCGTTAACAAACCGCGACATATTTGATATTCATTTTTTTCTGAATCAGCGAACTCCAATAAATCAAAATCTTGTTGAAACCCGAATGGGACTTACACTCCCCGACTATCTGCAACAATGCATTGAACTGTTGCAAAAACATTCGGATAAGGGAATGTTGGATGGATTGGGAGAACTGATGAATGAAGAAACCAAAAAGTTTGTTCGATACAAACTTCGAACCGAAACTATTAGTTTAATGCTGTTTTATAAACAGTTTCCGATTGTTGATTAGGCTGCGCCGAAGCTGATTTTTATTCAGTATAAACAACAAAGCATGATATTTTTGTATTTTTATTGAGTATACTTAACAAAAATGTAGTGATTTATATTAATCGATATACTTTAAACACATTGCTCGCATGAATTGTAATTAATTTCATTTCAATAAATGTTTAAAACTCTATTTTATCATTTTACCCGGTTTTATTCCCCCTTTAGGGGGTTAGGGGGCAGGGTTGGGGGCATTTTTCTTTTCCTATCCCTCACCCTTTCGGCTACTCCCTACCTTTCGCGCCATTACGCTTACCGCTACTTTAGTACACGCGACGGACTGGCACAGATGCAGGTAATGTGTGCGTTTCAGGATAGCGATGGGTTTATGTGGTTTGGTACAAAAGGCGGAGTGAGCCGCTGGGATGGTACGTCATTTAAAAACTTTACACCCGACGATGGGCTTCCTTATGGCGAAACAGTAAATATCAGCGAATGGGGTTTGCTGAAATTGATTTTTACACAACGTAAATTTTCCATTCTGTATCCTAACGATAGTATTTCACTTCACTCACTGCCCGATAATATGCTTTATGGGGGTCGTGATTGTAGAATTATTCCTTTAGATAAAAGCAGAATACTGTTATTGGGTTTGAATCACGAAAATGCTGGTTGGAAAAATTCAAAGTCAAACAATCATTTTATTTTTAACATCAATAGTAAAAAATATAAACGACTGAAGGGTTTCGACGAAGAAGTAAAAAGAGTTGATGGAATGACAGTTTACACGCAAAGTGGTGTATTTAAGTGGGATGAAAAACATTTTTTGAGGAAAATATTTTTTCCGTATAACGCAAATAGGGCACTATTTAATAAAAATTTCAAGAAATGTGTTTTATCTCGTATCAACGAAAACGAATCGAGAATGTTCGAAGTATCGAAAAATGGTTTCGAATTTATTTGGGAAAAAACGTATGGCACAAACGACCAAAGTACATGGTTGCCTGATGGTTCATTTTTATATTTATATCTTGGTGGTCACGAATTTTATCCAAAGCGAGTTTCGTCATTGAACAATAATCTCACTTACCCCAATTTTTCGTTTGTCGACCGCGAAAATAATCTTTGGATTGGTACCGAAAACGGTTTATATAATTACTTCAATCTGAACATCGAAGAGTACGATTTTAACTTAGCTGAACCGGACAATATTTGGTCGATTGTAGAAGATAAAAATGGCACAATGTGGTTTGGCTCTTATGGTAACGGTTTGTGGACGTTGGATAAAACAGGCAAATTAGCACCAAAAGATTTCTCTAAAAAAATTAACCCTCAACAAGCAGCTGCCAACAAATTACTTTACATGGGTAGCACAACGGGGCAAAACAATACCGTTTACATGACATCGAGTTACGGCGTTATTCGGTTTGAGGGTGGTAATTTTCATAGCATTTCAAAAACTCCCGCTACTTTATTTTCGTTTTTTGATAAAATAACAAACACCATACTTTATTCTGGAATCGATTCAGCAAGCAATAAACGTGGCTTATTTATTGGCATGGATGCTAACAAAAAATTCTATCCATTCGAAAAAGGTTTTCCCGTTTGCATAATACGTGATGGAAATGACAAAATACGAGTTGGGGCTTTTCGTGGCTCGGGCTGGTTCGAAAACGGAAAGTTAGTCGCTGATACAGTTAAACGCGATTACACTGGCGTAGTAAGTATGGCGTTGGATAACCAAAAACGATTGTGGAAAGCGACCGAAAAAGGAATATATGTGGAATTGCTTAATGGACAAGAGTTTCGTATTTCGCCCAAACAATTAACAGGAGCTTTTACATCTTTGGTCGTTTACAAAAACAAATACCTTATAGTGGGTGGCAGGCATGGTTTAGCAATTGTGGATATCCAAACAAATACCAAGTATGAAAATCTGGCAGTTGTAAACATTGGATACGAGGGCGGTTTTACTGGATTGGAGTCAGGGCAAAATGGAATTTGTGTTGATTCACAAGGTTATGTGTGGCTTGCAACGGCACTGAATGTACTGAAATTCAACCCCGAAGAAATTGTAAAAAATCAGTTACAACATCTACCAAAGTTACGAATAAATCAACTATCTTATTCGAGCGATAATACCAATTGGCAAAGTCATTTCTTCTCGGATGGCGCAGCCAAAATTAGTTCCGACAATAAATTTTTCCGTATCGATTACATTGCCAATTCCATTTCGTCTCCTAAATCTTTACGGTTTAAGTATCGTTTGGTTGGTTTGTCGGACAAATGGTCGGATCCGGTTTACACAAAATCGGTTAATTACACCAATATCGGTTTTGGTAAATACCGTTTCGAAGTAAAATGTAGTTTGGATGGCATAAAGTGGTCGCCTGTGGTGCAAAGTCCTCAGATTGAAATAACAGTTCCTATTTATTTGCGCCCCATAGCATTTGCGTTTTACTTGCTACTTATTATTGCATTGAGTATATATTTTACACGAAAGCTTACCAAACAGAAACAAGCAAAACAGCTTCAGGAAATTAAACGAACAAAGCTCGAAAACGAATTGCAGCTGAATACTTTACGTTCGAAAATAATTCCACATTTTACTAAAAATGTATTGAGTGCTATTGGTCATTTTGCTATGACTGATAAGCTTAAAGCGGGACATTTTATATCGGTATTCTCTAAATTCACGTCTTTGACGCTTTCAAATGCCGACAAAAACTATGTTTCGCTGCAAGAAGAAATGGAGTATATCGAAAAATATTTAGAATTAGAAAAAATGCGTTTTGGCAATAAGTTTGATTACAAAATTCACATTGATAAAAATGTAAAAATGGATTTATTAATCCCAACAATGACGCTGCATACCTATTGCGACAATGCCATCCGACATGGATTAGTGCCCCGAGAAGAGGGTGGCAAGTTGTTTGTTGAAGTGCGAAAAACCCCTGAAGGTGTGCTAATTGTAGTCTGCGATAACGGTGTTGGGCGGCAACGAGCCAAAGAATTGGGTACGCAAGGAAATGGACAAGGATTAAAATTGGCTGAGGCTCAATTAGATTTTTACAATCATACAAACGAACATAAAATGAGACAACACATATCCGACTTAATGGATAAAAATGGATTGGCTGCCGGAACTCGTGTGGAATTGTTGATTCCTTTTGGGTATAAGTTTGAGTGAATAGAAATTTGAAAATTCAACCTCACCGCTAATCCCTCTCCATGAGGAGCTTGGTCGTCAAGCTAAATGAAATATTAAAAAAGGAAGTTATAAAATTTTGTGGAGTATTGACCCCCAACCCCCAAAGGGGGCTAAGACATATTCTCTACAAAAAGATAGGAAGATTTATAGATACTGCGTCTGAAGCCCCCTTTGAGGGTTTGGGGGTCGAAAATTGAAATTAACTTGACGGCTATGCTCCTTTAGGAGAGGGGAACAAGACACAGCAAGTTAAAAAAACATCATATTGAATTAAATTACTGTAAAACAATTATTTAAACACAATAATTAAGTCATTTTTTATAATAAATTTTTACTAAAATGAAAAAGATTCTTATTGTTGACGATGAAGAAAATGCGCGTTTATATTTAGCTGCCATTTTAAACGAATTGTTTCCTGAAATGGAAATTCAGTTGGCTTCTTCTCCCGCTGAAGCTGTGTTTTTAATATCCAAAAAATGTGCAGATATTATTTTGCTAGATGTAGAAATGCCCGGAATGTCAGGATTGGAAATGCTTGCACAATTGCGCGAAAGCATAAAGCAAACGCCTGTGATATTTGTTTCGTCGTATAATAGAGTTGAGTTTGTTCAAAAAGCCCTACGATTGAATGCTATCGACTACATTGATAAACCCGTTGACCCCATGGAACTTAAAAATGCTATGGAGAAAGCAAAATTGCAGTTTAACAAGGTCGAATTTCAAACTGCCAATCAGAAACTGAAGCTCTTTACGGAAAAAGGCGAAATGCTTTTTGAGCCTAACGAAATTATGTACTTCGAATCGAAAAAGCGTGATTCTATTGCACACTTTGTAAGTGGATTTCACGACGTTACGGTGCGATGCAACTTAAAAGAGCTTGAAGCCATTCTACCAATAAATACTTTTGCTCGTGCAAGCAGGCAATGTGTTGTAAACAAGCAATATGTAAAGTTTGCATCGCAAAGCACTCATTCCATTACATTGATGGAAGGTTGCAAATCTACAGAAATTGAGAAAGTTAATCCTGATTTTTTTAAAAAGCTTAAAAGCTAATATTCCATATCAATCACTACCAGTTCGGATTGTGTGCCAATGCGGTATTGCGGGCCCCAAAGTCCAAGTCCTGACGAGACGTAATAATGTGTGCGGTCTTTTTTCAAATAGCCGTGCGCTACTTCGTACATCAGCGGTACAATTAGGCTTCCTGGGAAAAATTGACCGTTGTGTGTATGTCCCGAAATTTGTAGGTCGATATTGTTTTTGGCAGCTTCGTCCAACTGAAAAGGTTGATGGTCAAGCAAAATCATTGTTTTGTTTGTGTCAATATTTTTTAATATCTCATTCAACGGCAAACGTTTTGTGTTCATTTTATCGTCGCGCCCCACCACATAAAAGCTGCTGTCGACTAATACTGCCGAATCGCGCAGGTAAGTTACACCGGCAGTTTTCAGGTAGTTTTCGAGTGCGAAAGGATTCTCGCCAAAATATTCGTGATTGCCTGTAATGGCAAATACACCCAATTTTGACTTTATTGCCCGAAACTCTTCGGCCATATTTTGCCGAATAACGGGTTCGGTGGAATGATCGGCAATATCGCCGGCAAAAACAACGATATCAGGCTGTTGTGCATTAATAAGTGCTACGTATTTTTGAAGCATTTTTTTGTCAATCGATACACCTAAATGCAAATCACTGGCAGCTACAATTCGCAGCTTTTTACCCTGAAACGGTTTTTCCGATTTAATATTTAAGTTTACAATTTTGGGGTTGTTGAAATTATAATTTCCGACCAACATTGCCACTGTAATAACAACTAAACTCACTAAAAAAGCTCCAACGCGAAAAGTTTTCATTCCTGCAGGTGCAAAGTGCAAACCAAGATTTGCTAATCGTAATAAATCGGTTACAAGAAATGAAAGTAATAGGTAAATAACCACAATCATATAGCTAAAGCCAATGAATGCCATTACTTTAGCCACATTATCTGAAAAAACATTTCGCAGCATAAAATTGGAAAGCATAATGGCAAACAACACAATATTGACAACCAGATAGGAAGTACGCAAATTTGTAAACGAACTTAGCACCTGCCACCCACGAAGCGTTACGTAAAACGCCATTAAAAATGTAAAAGTAAAAACGGTTAGAAAGAAAATTGTTTTCATATTATGTAGAGACGCGGCATGCCGCGTCTTAAAATTAGAAGTTATAAATTATTGGTATTCAAACACAATTTATCAAACACAATTAACAATGAATTGTTTTAACACTTGGTGGGAATTAATATTTTTCAACTAAATAAATGCATTTAACTCTCAATCGTTCATTAACAAACTACTGTCGCCATAACTTAGAAAGCGAAAATCGTTTGCCAGCGCGTAATCATAAATTGATTTCCAATTGCCTTTTACAAATGCCGAAACAAGCAGCAACAAGGTACTTTTGGGTTGGTGGAAGTTGGTAATCATACCTTTTACAATTCGGAAATGGTAGCCTGGTTTAATCATAATCTGCGTTTCGGCATGTAAAGTATCTAATTTATTGGCATCCAGATAGTCCAAAATATTTTGAAGTGAGGTAAACGAAGAAATTTCCATGTCTGTATTTATCTCATAAGGTTGCCACTGCTTTACGTGCAGACTCTTAAAGTCCCCCTTTGTCGGAACCAACGGTCTTTCGACCTTTGGGAGAAAAATTAGGGGGCTGTTGCTTCCAATATAATACAAACTCTCCAATGTCCGCACCGAAGTTGTTCCCACCGCAATGATATTTCCAAGATTTTTTTGGATGTTTTGGATGGTAGAGCGATGAACCGAAATGACTTCAGTGTGCATGTGATGTTCAGCTATATCACGCGTTTTAACAGGTTGAAAAGTACCCGCTCCTACGTGTAGTGTTACTTCGTCAATTTCAATATTTTTCGATTTTAAACTTTCGAAAACTTCGGGCGTAAAATGTAAACCAGCTGTAGGCGCGGCTACCGAACCCTTTATTTTCGAATAAACGGTTTGATAACTTGTTAAATCGCTTTCTTCGGTTTTGCGGTGAAGGTAAGGTGGAATAGGTAACTCCCCGGCATTTTCCAAAATATCGGCAAAATGAATTTCGGCATTATCCCAATTGAATTTTACGCTATGCGTATTACCTTCGGTTTGAAGCAATTCGGCTACAAATAAGCATTGTTTACCTGCAACCGAAATTTCTTTTAAAAGCAATCCATCTTTCCATTTTTTCAGATTGCCAACCATACATTTCCAAACGCATTCGGCTGTAGCACCCAGCGATTGAGCATAATCGGCCGGAATAAGTGGCTCTAAACAAAACACTTCTATACGAGCGCCAGAAGCTTTATGAAATTCCAAACGAGCTTGTATTACTCGGGTGTTGTTGTAAACCAATAAAGCCCTTTGGGGCAAAAATTGAGCTACCTCCGAAAATTGACTTTCGCTGATTTTCCCATTTTTGTAAACTAATAATTTTGAAGTATCCCTTTTTGCTAAAGGATATTTAGCAATACGCTCGTCGGGTAACGGATAATCGTATTCGTCGAAATAAATGGGTGTGGTGTTTAATTCTCTGTTCACTGCTGAAAAACTATATTTTTGAGCCGCAAAAGTACTGATAAAGTGGCGATATGGCAACAGCCAAGAATGGTATTTTTTCCAGATTTATGTCTATTATCCTCACGAAAAAGCATTTGGTAAATATCGGTTAAAGTTTTACCGCCACTATGCAATGAAGTTATATTACAGGATTTACCTGTCGATTAAATATCCCATGTGAATTAATATTTTCAATAAGAAGTTGAATTTCAAGAGGTTTATTCCAATTTCGATGTATCATTCGATGGCAATTTGAGCAAACTGGTGTAAGGTTTTTTATGGCATTTATCAATGTGTTTTCAAGGTCTTCATCTTCATATTTAAAGATAGGTTTTGTGTGATGAATTTCAATGAAGCCCTTGCCTATCGAGTCTCCATAAAAATCTTCAAAATTAAAGTCACAGCAATTGCAATATATTTTATTGTTTTTTGAAAAATAACTAATTGCATAATTTCTAAGCGTTGATGAGCGTTCGTAGACTGTTACTTCAGTTAGTTTCTTTGTTCCTTCCTGTATTATGATATTTTCGTCAAATGTTTCAATTTTCTTTTTGTTTTGATTTGTTTCTACTTTTCTGAGATTTTCGGTTAAATCTACATACGAGAAATCGTTTATCAAAAGGTATTTTAGAATATCTTGGTTTTGTTTTAAATGTTCTTTGCCATCGTTTGTAATTTCAACAAAACCATCTCTTGGACCACCAATATACTTTGCATAATTATACCGTTCGAATGTTCCATGTGCGCGTAGATTCCTTACTTTTTGAGAAAACTTATCATCATTCCTTCCATTTAAAATCATCAAATCTTCACCAGCTGGCTTCATTATATCTCGGAGTTTTAAAATAAGTTCTGAAGTAGTCATAACGCCATTATTCAAACTCATTAAATACAATGACGGAAGAATTAATTCTGTTTCAGTTATTCGCTGTGCCATATTAGTAGTTTTTAATTAAGAGGTGTTTTACATCTTTATCATTACGATTCATAAAGCTTACTAGATACTTTTTTTCAAAAGATTGGATATTTAGACCCTTTTCAGAATACAGACTGTATATAAATTCAGTGTTTTTTATAACCAACATCCATTTTGCTTTGCATTTCTTGATTAGGTAATCTGCAAGACGCTTTTGATCGATTTTTGTAAATTCATTTTTCGCATATGTGCTGAATTCACTATCGTAAGGCGGGTCCAAAAAGATAAAATCACTTTCGGTTGGTTCGTGCATTTCTAAAAACAACTCAAAATCAAGGTTTTCAATTATTGTATTATTGAGTAATGATTTCAATTCATTCGTTCGCAGGTAATCTACTTTCTTCATCATATTTTTTCTATTGTACCCAATACCACCATAAGGTACATTAAAATCACCCCCAGCATTATAGCGAAACATACCACTATAAGCAAAATTTCTGATAAACAAGAAAATAGCCGATTTAAATGCTGATTCAATTTTATATCTCGAAGTATTATTGTAAATATGCCTGAAATGCATGTAAAATGCACTTTTAAAGGCAGTTTCAATATTATCTAAGATATCCTTATCTGGAAGCAATTCTTTAATTTGCTCCAACTCTTTCATTCGTTTAATTTTACGAATAAGATTTATCTTAATTTCCTTTATAAAATTTTCAATATTAAAATTGGATATTGTTGAAAACATGCCATTAAATTGCTCTGAATGAGTCAGAATAAATTCAAACAAAATATCTTTTAGCTTGGTTTCATCAATCAAATTTTGTGAGAATTTTTTATAGGTATCAATAAAAAAGACATTGTTTTTTTCTGTTACAATAGTCAATAGATCCCAGTTATGGAGTATTTCGTCAGTTGCTTTAAAAAACACATCTCTATCAGAATTTATAATGCTTCGATAAAGTGAAATTAGTTCATCTGACTTGTCGTTGATAAAGTATTTTTCAGCTTGAAGTGCTGTATAAACGGCACCTCCGCCAACAAAAGGCTCGTAGTAATTTTGAAACTTTTCGGGTAGATTGGGGATAATATATTTAAGTTCTTGTTCCTTACCGCCAGCCCATTTTAATATTGGATAAAGTTTTCTCGTTTCTAAATAATTGCCAATTCCAAGTCCGATTTGGTTATAAGTCTCGATAGGTTCTTTTAATAAATCTGCCATTTGTTTTTTGGGTTTAAAGCACAATGCTTTATTGCCCTCAGACTTTTGCCCACAAAAAAAGCGCGGACAAAATCCTTATCCGCACCCAATGCCCCTCAGAAAGGCACATGCAAAACGATAAGTCAAAAGCCCACGCCGTTTCCGTCGTGAGCATTCGCTCATTGAATCTGTTTTGCATGTTCGCTTTATGGAAATTTCTGAGGTTTCTGGGTGCGCGAACAATAGCAGAATGCTATTTAATTAATATGTTTGAAAATTCGGTTTTTAATCGATAAAATTTTTATTTTAGTTTTAATTTATTCGGATTTTGTCTTGTATCAAAAATTGCAACTATAAACACTCGGCTTTCGTTGTGAGTATAAAATAAAGTTGTTTGCTTTGTAATTACTAATCGGCGCAAGCCATCTTTTACACCTGATTTTTCGGCACTAAGCGGATACTTGCTTATTTGTAAAACGGAATTATCTAATTTATGAATG
>Ga0247840_10002241_pt1 | contig 34914 bp, 31 predicted proteins | sample LaCruzMarch2015__FD_192404 | JGI IMG/M metagenome (GOLD analysis project Ga0247840, IMG submission 192404) | Freshwater microbial communities from meromictic Lake La Cruz, Castile-La Mancha, Spain - LaCruzMarch2015_17m | ecosystem: Environmental > Aquatic > Freshwater > Lake | place: Spain...
TTACTAAAAGTGCCATTGTAGTAAAACGCCCAGTATTGGTTGCCTGTTGGCGCTATTCCACCAATATTTGTAATAAAAACGCCGAAACTATATGTGTCATATTTAAGATTAAAGTTGTTCTGAGACGCTGCGCGCTGCAGTGCGGTAAATGCGTTGTCGCCTGATTGTAAATCGACCTTGTAAGAGCCGACATTTTCTATCGTAACAGTTGCTTGATTTAAGATAACTGGCCGATCAACGGTTTGGGTAATAGTTTTGGTTATAATTGTTGGTGCTGAGACAGTTTGAACATTTGATTTTGTTTGCAATCCAGAAAGTTGCTTCTGTGTGGCAGACAATGATTGCTGCAAATCATTATTTAAACTTAAGGTTTGATCAACTTTGGACTGTAATTGATTTAATTGCGCCTGCAAATTACTAACATTATCAGCGCTAATCTGATTTTGCTTTTGCAAATCATTTGACTTGTTATTCAAATTTACAATAGTCAGTCCACCATAAATCATGGCAATAATCAAAATAGAAATTGCCGGGAAGGCTAAACTTTTAAATATTTTATTCATAACTATCCTTGTTTTATTAATCAAAAATGCAGCATGGGAAAGCTGCAATTGTTCAAATACGTTTGAACAACGCCTCTCGACCGAAGGGTTTTATCAAAATCTTGGTTTTCTGGCTCCCTCGAATTATCGAGGTTACAGTAGCGGGACTGCGTCGGCATTGAACCGACTTACCCAAGAAATGATTTTGTATTTTTTGATGTACTTATCCAGCCTATCGAAAACGTTTTTAGAAATCAATCCCCTTTTTGGCAACAATTCCCTTTTTGAAAGGATGTTTAATTTCTCTCATTTCAGTAACCAGGTCAGCAATTTCCAGTAATTCCTCTGGTGCTCCCCTGCCGGTGAAAACCATTGTCATCTCCACCGGCTTAGCATTCACGAGCTTTATGATCTCTCCTGCCTCCACAAGACCATAGTGAACTGCGTTGTTTATCTCGTCCAAGATAACTACATCATATTTTCTGCTCCTGATGATTTTTTTTGCTAAATTCATCGCATCCCTTGCCGGTTTCTTGTGCTCTTCTCGTGGACTGGCGATAGCAATTTTTACATCTTCGAATGTTTGATAGATATCAATTTCTTGTATTCGCTCAATAATTTTCCACTCTCCTGTGGCTTTGAATCCTTTTATAAACTGAACAATTGCGACTTTCTGATCCCAGCCCGCGGCTCGTACTGCTAATCCCAAAGCGGCGGTAGTTTTCCCCTTGCCATTACCGGTATATACAATTGTTAAACCGCAATCATTCATAATAATTTTTGTGCTAGCCACATTTTGAATAACCGCAGCCGTGACATACAAAGCAACCACTCTCAAATTCAATTTGTCCGCCACATTCAGGGCAAATTTCTGATAACAACTGGTCTTTATCAATCGAAACATGTTCTTTTGGCGCGACAGTAGGATTAATATTGGTATTGAACTCAAGGTTTAGTTTTTTCGAACGTTCAATATATCGATCGATGGCTTTGCCGATGGCATCTGGACAAGAAAGTACTAATTCGCCGTTCTGCCAGACAGGGCTAGATCCACGGATTCCTTTTAGGTGCTTGGCCAAAACACTTGGTTCAACTCGTGAACGCAGCGCAATAGAAATTAACCGACCTATTGCCTCATTCATAGCGGTTGCTTCTCCCCCTGATTTGCCGTGGCTAACAAACAGCTCGCACATACCCTCTTCATCTTCGTTGATAGTAATGTACATGTCACCTAGACCGGTCGGAACTTTTTCAGTCGTGCCAACTACAACTTCTGGACGAGGACGTGGCTTAATTTTAGTTTCATAAACTATCTCAGAGGTGACTTCGCCAGTCTTGGTATCTTTGGTTTTGCCAGTGGAAAGCACCTGCTCATTACGTGATCCGTCACGATATACTGTTACTCCCTTGCAGCCGGTTTTATAGGCCATTATGTAGGCGCCGTAAATATCGTCACGAGTTGCCTCATGTGGGAAGTTAATGGTTTTTGATACAGCGTTGTCGGTATATTCTTGAAAAGCGGCCTGCAAATTAATGTGTTGTTCCGGTGTTACATCATGGGCAGTGACAAAAAGCTCCTGGACATCTTTTGGAATCTCTTCAAATTCGTGAATATTTCCGGCGTTAGCAATTCTTTTCATTAAATCTTCTGAATAAAAACCGCGCTCCTTGGCAACTTTTTCAAACATTGGATGAACTTCAATTAATATATCGTTGTCCATAACATTTCGTTGGTAACAAACAGCGAACAGTGGCTCTATTCCGGAGGAAGCATTGGCTATAATCGAAATTGTTCCTGTTGGGGCGATAGTTGTTGTGGTGGCATTACGAATTGGTTCTTGTCCCTTTTTAGCATAGGTTGATTTTTCAAAGTTTGGAAACGGGCCACGAACCTGTGCCAATATGCGTGATTCCTCTTTTGACTTATCGTCAATAAATTTCATCACTTTCTTTGCCAGGGTGACTGCCTTCTCTGAATTATATGGAATTCCCAGACTTATTAGCATATCGGCAAACCCCATGACACCAAAACCAATTTTTCGATTGGCACGGGTCATTTTATCAATTTCTGGTAGCGGATAATTATTTAGGTCAATAACATTATCCAGAAAATGCATGGCGTCGAAGCAGAGCTGCTCAAGCTTGTCCCAATCGATTGATTGTTTGCCGTCAGCAGAAGACCGCTTAACAACCTTCCCCAAGTTTATTGAACCCAAATTACAAGATTCGTAGGGCAAGAGTGGCTGCTCCCCGCATGGATTGGTACTCTCAATTTCTCCAATTTCTGGAGTCGGATTGAATTTATTCATTCGGTCAATAAAGATAATTCCTGGCTCACCATTCCCCCAAGCATTGTCTACGATTTTATCGAAGACTTCTTTTGCATTTAATTTTCCGGCTGTTTTCTTGTCTCTTGGATTGATTAAATCATAGTCGGCACCTTTTTCTAGTGCGTCCATAAATTTGTCGGTAATGGCAACAGAGGTATTAAAGTTTGCTAAATCTCCCTCAACCAATTTCGCATCAATAAAATGCAGAACGTCCGGATGGTCAACACGCAAAATACCCATATTGGCACCGCGACGAGTACCACCTTGCTTGACTGTTTCAGTAGCGGCATCGAATGCACGCATAAAAGAAATTGGACCGGAGGAAACACCTGAAGTGCTTTTTACTCTGTCTCCAGATGGTCGAAGTCGGGAAAAAGAAAAACCTGTTCCGCCACCAGACTTGTGAATTAATGCAGTGTATTTTACTGCGTCAAAAATAGCTTCCATATTGTCTTCAACCGGTAATACAAAACAAGCTGAAAGTTGACCTAGGTCGCGGCCAGCGTTCATTAGGGTCGGAGAGTTTGGCATAAACTCAAAATTTGAAATCATGCCATAAAACCTCTTTGCCAGCGCGTCGGTGTCAGCACTCTTGTCATATGTCTTGTCTGCTTGGGCGATAGTCGTAGCAACACGCATAAACATTTCTTTAGGAGATTCTGTCAATTTTCCGTTTTCGTCCTTTTTTAAATATCTGCGCTCCAACACCATTCTGGAATTCTCGGAAATAACTGGTTCTGGAAAATCATTAGAAACTTCTGGCGCGGTTTTGACAACCGTTATGATTTCTTCCGCAGAGGTTTCAAACAATGCAACATCAGCTTCTTTTTTCTCGCTAACTTTTTCAGCCATTCTTCCTCCCTAATATTTTTTTCGCTTCGCTTTCAAAACTCTTTGCTGACGAAAATGATTTATATACTGAAATAAAACGTAAATAAGCTACATCATCAATTTTTCTCAATTTCTGCGATACAATCTCGCCGACCTCGATACTGGCAACGGTTTTTTTGTCTAGCGAAATAATCTCGTGTTCAATATCGTCTAGCAAGCTGCAAACATCATGGTCATCCACTGGCCGTTTCTCTAGCGACAGTAATATCCCAGCTTTAATTTTTTCCCGATCGTAATTTTCTAGTCGGCCGTCACGCTTTTCAATTCGAATTAATGGAACTTCAATTTTTTCGTAGGTTGTGAAGCGGTATCCACACTCTAAACACTCGCGTCTTCGACGAATTGTTTTTTCGTCATCACGCGAGTCGATAACCTTAGTGTCGCCTTTTTTGCATTCGGTACATTGCATGTGATAATCAAAATTAATTCGATGTTTCTATTATCCAGGACTATATGTAGTGACGTCAAATAATGTTTGAGCACAAAATGTAGTATAGTTATTCACAAACAAAATACTCCACCTTGGCAGTGGAAAATTATTTGGAGTCCCGTAATTTGTATCTACCAGAGTGACTAGATGGTAGATGTAGTATTGGATAAAATATTTCGCATTGATGTATATATTCGTAATTTTGTTTGATAAGTAATTTGGTAGGAATTGAGAGCTTTGCTCGAAACAAAAAAAACTGTCAACCGCGATTTGCGGTTGACAGTGTAAGGATCGGCCACTGCTCGGTTACGTCGGAGGGTATCCTCGAAACTCCCCGTTCACAAAGATTCCTTTATCGGTGTTCACCCACCATTCATAACTGTGGGGGTTGTGCCAGTAGCGGCGGCAAAGCTCATCGCGTTTCTCGATCAACCGGCTCAACTCACCACCGTAGTCCAGGTTTTGCCCCCGGATCTCGACTGGTCCGCAAGACGCGGCATGGACGAACTCGTGTTCGAGTCGGACCATCTGATGATCGAACGACACATTGCGGTAGCCGAAGAACATCACAAGTAGTAGGGCGACTAGTCCGGAAGCAACCGCACCGGTTGAACTGGATTCGAAGGCTTTGCTCGCTACCACGGCAACGATGGCTGCCACAACGATAGCCAGGACGGTGACTACGATGTAGGCCCAGAAGTGGGCCACAAAGTAGATCAAGGCGCCGAGGATAAGCAGGGCGCCCAGCGCCGCAAGCCAGTTCCGTGTGATCAAGGTGTTCGGATTCATGTTTGTATTCGCCTCCACAGCAGGATGTTGAGATTATATCAGCTATTATTAGTTTTGTCAACAAAAAAATCACTCGGAATTAAAAAACCGCCAACCGCGGTGTTCATGCGAACGTTGCGATTGACGTGTGTTCGATCTTGCTCAGCTTGGCCCAACTACTCGCCGGTTACCTTGTCGGTGAAGGCGGCGTTGGCCAGCACCAGCCAGGAATGCGACGTCTTGTAGCACGCGGGCAGAAGCGGAGCGAACGCGTCCATGAGCATCTGATTGCGCTCGTCCTTGTTGGCCTCTCTCGACGGGAAGTTCATGGCCTCGACGCGGAGTTCAGCACCGTAACGCATGATGTCGAGTGGCCCGGGCGTCCTGACCTCAACCTCGATGTCAGTTGCGACGAGTTGGCCATTGGGGTCCTCACACGACAAGCACGCGGCGATGATCGCCGGCAAAGCCTGGACCGCCGACTCCAGTTGATCATTGCTATGTGCATCGTCCGGAAGGCGTTTCAGTCTCAGTGTGGCTTGTGGCATAGAATTAGCCTCTCTCTCGAGTCAGATGTGGTAAGATTATATCGAAATACTCATTATTTGTCAATCAAAAAATCACCTGAATTTCTTCAGATGATTTTTTCAATGAGCTTTATAAACTTTAGAAACTTTTGATTTGATAAACTTAACGGAGCTTGCGACGGATGAAGGCTGGGACTTCTAGTTCGCCTTCGTCTTTGTCGTCTTTGGAGTTATCATCGCCTCTGTCATTGCGGTCATTTCTATAATCGTCACGGACTTCTGGTTTTGGCTCTTCGATACGTGGCTCGTATGATCCGAAATCTGGTGTGTCATAGCTTCGTCGTTCCTCACGTGTTACCATTTGTGACTGTGGAATCTCGGAACCGCCAATTGGTCCAAATGTCGGGCGTTTGTGTAGTTTAGAATTATCGGTTTCGAAACCGGTAGCAATAACGGTAATTTTAACTTCGCCTTGCATTGCTTCATCAATAATGGCGCCAAAGATAATATTTGCGTCTGAATCGGCAGCTTCGGTAATAGCTTTGGCGGCTTCATCAATTTCATACATCCCTAAGTCTGGTCCGCCGGTAATATTGAACAAAATACCTTTTGCGCCATCAATTGAAAGTTCGAGTAATGGTGAATCAATTGCTGCACGTGCGGCTTCGATTGCTCGGTTGTCTCCTGATCCGCGGCCAATACCCATGAGGGCGGAGCCGGCATCTGCCATAATTGCCTTAACGTCAGCAAAGTCAACATTGATGATACCGTGCAGAGTAATTAAGTCAGCGATGCCCTGAACACCTTGGCGCAGCACGTCGTCAACAATACCGAACGCATCAAACAATGATGTTTTCTTATCTATAACTTGTAGTAATCTATCATTTGGAATTGTGATTAAGGTATCAACCTTGTCTTTCATTTCACTGATACCAAGTTCAGCTATTTTCATTCTGCGCTGACCTTCAAAAGAAAAAGGCTTAGTTACAACACCAATTGTTAGAGCACCTAGTTCTTTCGCTATTTCAGCAACAAAAGGGCCAGCTCCAGTTCCAGTTCCGCCGCCGGCACCAAAGGTAACAAAAACCATGTCTGAACCTTTGAGTGCCTCGTAGACTTCTTCTTTGTTTTCTTCGATAGCTTTGCGGCCAACTTCTGGATCTGCGCCACTTCCAAGTCCCCTTGTAGTTTCTTTTCCAATTTGAATTTTTACCGGAGCTTCATTGAAGGCCAAGGCTTGAGCATCGGTGTTAACAGAAACAAACTCAACACCGCGAAGTTTTGAGTTGATCATTCTGGTAATGGCGCTACCACCGGAACCGCCAACACCAACAACCTTTATCAGTGCGAAGCCCTCCATTTCCGACCTTTTATCCATTATCGCTCCTTATTGAATTCAAGTATATACTGTGAAGACGTTTATTTTCTATATTGTAACAGATGCTGTCAAGAGTATTGTTATGGAAGAAAATTTTTGAAAACATTTTTAACTTTTCCTACCATTCCACCAAGTTCAGGCATTTGAGTTTTTTTCGGTCCGGCAACATTTCCGGATTCAATTCCCCAGACCATTAAACCAGCACTTGTAGCATATACTGGGTCATTCAAGTTGTCAACAACACCAGATAGCGGCATAATCGGTTTGCCGATCTGTGTTGGCAACCTAAGAATATCTTTAACCATTTCAGCCATACCTTCAAGTTTTGATCCGCCGCCAGTAAGTACCACGCCGGCCGGAAGCATACCTTCGCGGTTTATTTCTCGCAGTTCGTCGCGGATGAGAATAAATATCTCGTTTAATCTAGCTTCAATAATTTCGGCAATGTATTTTAGACTGGCAGTACCAGTTTCTGATTTGTCGAATGTAGATAAATCAATTTCTTCCTTATCATCAATCTTTTCTGGGGAAGCGTAACCATATTTAATTTTGATTAGCTCTGCTAGGTTGATATTTGTTCGAAGCCCAATGGCAATATCATTTGTAATATGTCCAGATCCAATAGGCAAGACGCCGCAGTGGATCAGCTCGCCTTCTTCAAAAACAACATATGAAGTAGTGCCGGCGCCTATATCAATTAATATTGCGCCGATCTCTTTTTGTTGTTTTGAGAGCATAATTTTAGCCGTGGCCAGAGGCGAGAAAACCATATCAGATATTGCTAAACCTGCTTGCGAAGCGCAACGGGAAACATTTTTGATTGCAGCCAGCGAGCCAGAAATAACATTGGTATCAACCTCAAGTCGAATACCTGACATGCCTACTGGGTCTGCTATTCCGGGTTGACCGTCAACAGTAAAAGTTTTAGGAATAACGTGCAGTACTTCTCTATTGGGTTGATTTGGTACGGCTCGGGCGGCCTCGATTACTCTCATGGCGTCGGCTTCGGAGATCTCGCCATCATTTTTTGATACAGCAATTACACCTCGACTAATTGTCGATTCAATATGTGATCCACCTATGCCGACTGTAACGCTATCAACTGGGCAATCACACATTCTCTCAGCTTCTTCGAGCGCAGTGGAAATTGCTGTAACGGTTTCCTCAACATCGACAACGACACCTTTTCGTACTCCGTTACAAGCTGCCTTTCCCAAACCCAAAATATCAATATTGCCGTCTGATACTGTGCCAATACAAACAGAGACTTTTGATGATCCAATATCAAGGCCGACGGAGAAAAGTTTTTTAGACACTAGCCCTCCAAGAGCGTAAAATTATTTGTTCTTATCTGATTTTACCAGATTGATGCTCGATTTTGCAAGCGTTATTTAACCAGCCAACTTATCGAAATAAGGTAAAAATATTAAAACTGTTACCACCAACGCAATAATTGAAGCTATTAAAACCGCTCCAGCCATTGCATCTTTAATGAACTCCACAGACTTTGATTGCTCTGGTTTTACAATGTCCAAAAGTTTCTCAATTGCAGTATTAATGATTTCCATAGCGATAACTAAAGTAACAGCGAAAAAGAGAACAATTGCTTCAATTCGAGAGATGGAAAGTATATAGGCTAGGGTTGCGACAGTAATGGCATATATTAAGTGAATTCTAGCGTTCTGTTCTGATTTTAAAAGATTCACCACACCGCGAGAAGCGTACATAAAGCTATTGAATAATTTCACGACGCTCCATTTATTGTAGCTCATAGTGATTTTCTCCCTATTTTTTCTTCGGCTTCTAACCAATTTTTTTTGTTAGCTTCGTGATCGTAGCCTAGCAGATGTAAGACCCCATGAACAAAAAGCTCTTCACAACTTACTTCTTCGTTTTTGGCGAATTCGGGTGCAATAAAGATTGTCCCCAGTACTTGTTCGCCAGCGGCAGGAAATTGCTCTTGTGGAAATGATAATACATCTGTTGCCTCGTCTTTTTTCCTGTGGGTCTTATTCAGATCTCTGATTTTATCATTTGTCACTAAAAAAACCTCAATAAGGTTATTGAAGTTTTTTATTTTTAGTTTTTCCAAAATATCATTGGCAATCGATTCTAATGACTGGGAGTCAAGTCCTGGGTTAAGATCGAATTCAGTTGTCAAATCGATTTTCATTTTAGCTCAAAAGTTCTTTGACTTTAGTAGAAATTTGTCCACCATCAGCACGGCCAGCAACTTGTGGCATAACTTTTCCCATCACCTTACCCATGTCAGCAGCAGAAGTTGCGCCAGTTTCATCAATAGCAGATTTCACAATAGCAGTTAGTTCTTCGTCGGATAACTGTTCTGGCATATAAACTGACAGAATTTCGATTTCGGCCTTTTCTTTATCTGCAAGTTCGGCACGGCCACCATTTTCGTATGTGGCAATTGAATCCTTACGCTGTTTAATCTGACTTTGAACTGTTTTGATAACATCATCGTCAGCTAATTCTTTTTGCAGCTGAATCTTGCTATTTTGGATAGCGGATTTTAGCATACGTAAAACAGAAACTTTCGATTCGTTTTTCGATTTCATTGCCTCTACATAATCTCTTTCAATTTGTTCAATAAGAGACATTTCGATCCTTTGTAAATTACTAATTTCTAATATCTAATTGCTCTAAAAAATATCCAATGATTAAATGTTTAGAAATTAGGTTAATTAGGCCAATTTAAAATTGATTTCCTAATATCCTTGTTTAATTCTTCGACGAGCGGTTTTTCTAGTTGCAGTTTCCCGGCGCATAGTTCTGTTAGGTTCTTTTTCGAAATATCGGTCTTTTTTAGCAATAGTCAAAATACCGCTTTGCTGGATTTCCCGGTTAAAGCGGCGAAGTAGTGACTCAAAACGTTCTTGTCCTTTGCGTTTTACTTCTATCAAGTGTAATCACCTACTTTCGATTGCGAAGCAATCGCCCCGCAAAGCATAAGCTTGTGGGGCTTCTTCTTTTAATGATTCTACTATACCGCAAAAAAGTGTCTTTGGCAATATCTATCTCCAAATTATTCGATATTTCACCTTGGGTTTGCGTTTGCTGGGAAAATTCACGTCCAAATACTTTTGCCAATTTTCCTTTATCCACTTCTGTTGTTGACGTTCTAAATCCCCTATTCCACGGAGTAAAAACTCGCGGCGAATGACTCTGCCTGTATGCGGCTTGGCATATTTTTGCGGTAGTGGCGAATTAAATCCATGAGCGTAATGAGCCATTTCGTGCACGATTACTGCGTCAATAACGAACTCTGGTATTGCTTCATCCTTAAATAGTCCGTTAATAACGATAATTGTTTTGAAATCCTTCTTAAAGTGGTCTGATAATGATTTGGGCTTCTCTCTTTTAATACATCCAAGCTGACGGCGAGATCTTCGGCTCCAAACAACTTCTATTTGATTTGGTGCCTCAAGATCAGCAAAATAAGTGCGGTAAATATGTTCAAATCGATTTTCTAGCCAATTAATTGATCTCATGCCTTTGATTATAGCAAATATTTGTATCCATTGACTTTTGTGCGTAATTGTGCTAAAATTACGCACATACTGACATTCAGACAGTCCCCATGGGGGAAAGGGTTGATCCTAGTGAAGCGGAAGAAGACTCGCCAAAACAAGAAGCAAGCTCAGCCAGCGCAGCAAGTAAATCTGCGTTGGATCTGGGTTCCAATCGTCGTAGTGTCGCTGTTCTTTTTGGCGATACATCGGCGCGTGCCGTCTATACCCGATCCGGTGGCTCCCAACCCAGTTGCGCCCGCCCGAGTCTCACCTGAGGCACAAGGCCCCTGGGACATGACCAATGGGCTGACCGAATCCCAGATTGCCAAGCTTGAGGAGAGTGTCAATATCTCGCTCATCGCTGGGACCGGTGATCCAATCCCCGGGATTAAGGATCTAATGTCGTGGCTCAAGTCAGAGTTGGACTCTGGCAAGGCCGCGATGTCGGTTGCGCCACTGGCTACCGGTGAAACTGTGGCCTTCACGACTATGACTGGAGTACCGGAGGTCCCAACGATAATCTTCGCTGGTCCGGTGGTGTGGCGACGGATGACGAATCTCTCTCCCGATGATTTCAGCAACAACATCTCGGAGTCTCTCTGCCACGAGATCCTGCATCTGCGTCTGACACCTGAAGCTTTGGACAAATCACGTATGAGCGTGAGCCACCGCCAGTATGTATCTGGTGAAGCCAAGGTTTGGTCTGAGCAGATCCCGAAGATCGTGCGCCCAATGATGAAAGCTGGGCGGATGATCGACATCGTTTCGCAGAAGGCGGAGCCCGCCTTCTCGGCCGTCGGCAACAAGAACAACGACGCTTGGTATAAGTGGGTTGAAGTCAACCTCTGTGTCAAGTCTCAGTGAGTACGAGTGGGTGTTTGGCGGAGTATCGCCGAACACCCACATTTTTAATCTAAACGACATAAACTCTTGACCCCAGCACCAGAACCCACGCACGAGAATAAATTCCATGCGGGGCGTTGCAAGTTCAGTGCGAGGCAGGCGAAATATTGCTAATATTATAAAAAGGGTATAAATAACTTGACAACTTCGATAAAGTATGCTATACTGGAGAAGTTGCTTTCGAAAGGGGGCGACATTTTTAGTTCAGATTGGGCTTGTTTAGTCGATAAGCACAATTTGAGCTTGTATTAATAACAATTTCTGTGCGCAAGTAGTACCACCTCGGTGGTACGCATGCCCCTCGGAGCTTATGCAAAGTGGGGTTCGAACGCCAGAATAGCGTACATGACCCTTCAACTTGGCCGTGGTCGCTCTGTTAAGATCAAAATTAACAAAGTTGCCCTTAGCCTTCAGGAGAGGATCAAGTCGTACTTTCACAAATTATCAGTCGAGAACACACATTACACCAAAATGGCTTCATTTGCTGTTATTAGTGCTTTGATTCCTTTGACTGTTTTGCCGGTAAATGCCGACCAAAACATGTCAGAGTTCAAAAGTAATGTTGTTTTGACTAAGAATAGCCAAGTCATCGATGTCGCACTAAAAACCCCGACAATTGTTCCTGGTGAGAGCCAAGATCAAGTTGCCGTCAGGGTTGCGGCCGAAAATGCTTCCAAAGCTGCGCAAGTTGCTGCGGCTGCGAAATCAGTCAAGACTGTTGCCACAACTTCACGTGTCTATGTTGACCCGTCAAGTTTTGATGGCATCTATCAGTCTGCTGGCGCCGCCTATGGTATTGACTGGCGAATTCTTAAGGCTGTTCACTATGTTGAAACCGGATGTTCCGGTTCGACTTCTAAGAGAAACCCTTCTGGTGCGACAGGCCCGATGCAGTTTATTCCTTCCACTTGGAGACATTATGGTGTAGATGGTAACGGTGATGGAGTTGTTGACATTACTAATGTTAATGACGCAATCTATGCCGCTGCTAACTACCTTTCTGCTTCCGGTGGCGCAATGAACGGATACAAGACTGCTTTGTGGTCATATAACCCGTCCACCTCATACTTCAATAAGGTTATGAATGTTGCAAAAAGTTTGGGATTCTAACCCCCTCACCCATTAACATGGATGAGGGGTAAAATAAAAAAAATCCCCTGAGATAATATCAAAGGGGATTTTTTTGTGGAGAATCTTATTGTAATCCAGTATTTTGACTAACGTCTCTAGTGGCTAATTTTGCGTTTGCGCCAAGCATCATTTCAATTTCTTTGATTCGGTTATATTTTGACGTTCTTTCAGTTCTGCAAGGTGCCCCGGATTTGATCATTCCCCCGCCAGCAGCCACAGCCAAATCAGCAATGAATGTGTCCTCGTTCTCACCAGAGCGATGGGATATCATGTATTTTATTCCGCTCTGCTTGGCAAAGTTGATTGTTGCAATAGTTTCGGAAAGTGTACCGATTTGATTGGGTTTAATCAATATTGAATTCGAAGCATGCTGTGCAATACCAGTTTTAAGCCTGGTAACATTTGTTGTGTAAAGATCGTCACCAATGATCTCAAGTCGCGAGCCCAATTCTGCTGTTAGCCTTTGCCAACCTTTCCAGTCATCTTCGTCCAAACCGTCTTCGATTGAAATAATTGGGTATTTATCAACCCAGGTTTTATAAAAATCAATTAACTCATCACCTGTAAATGTTCTATTTTCTCGGTGCAATTGGTAAACGTCTTGATAAAAGAACCTGGATGCTGCTGGGTCTAGGGCAATAAATACTTCTTCGCCAGCGGCATAACCAGCATCTTTAATTGCCATCATGATAAGTTCCATTGCCTGTTCGTTTGAGAAAAGTGATGGAGCAAAACCACCTTCATCCCCAACTAAAGGCTGATAATTTCTTTCAAGCAAAATTTTTCCTAGAGCGTGATATATTTCGGTCCCAGCACGATACGATTCAGTAAAATTGGCAAATTTAACCGGAACAACCATAAATTCCTGGAAGTCAGTAGAACCTACAGCGTGTTTACCGCCATTTAAGATGTTGAAGTATGGTAGCGGCAAAGTATAGCTTTGCACCTGACCAAAATACGGAGTTAGGTACGCAAACATCTCAGTTTTCTTACTTTTGGCCAAGGCATCGGCAACCGATATGGAAACAGCCAAAGTTGCGTTACCACCAAGTCGGGATTTATTTGGAGTTCCGTCAAGCTGAATCATTTTTTCATCAACTGTTCGAAAATCATCAATTTCGACCCCAATGATTGCTGGAGATATAACATCAGATATATTCTTGATTGCTGCCAGTACTCCTTTTCCATCGTATCGCTTAGGATCTTTGTCGCGAAGTTCTACTGCCTCATATTTTCCGGTGGAGGCACCAGAAGGCACATATCCAACACCAACAGATCCGTCTTCTAGAATGGTTTTGACATAAATAGTTGGGTTACCTCTAGAATCAAGAACCTCGAGTGGAATGATATTTTTGATCTTCGCCATAGAACTCCTTAATTGTGTTTATGAGCTAGTATATGTTAAATCAGGTGAAATAACCTCGATCCAAGTGGCACCTGGGTTGAACTGAATTTCAGCGCTGGTCGCTTTGTTAAAAAATCTGGTACGGGAATTTTCATTTTCTTTTTTCCAGGTAGCGTCAATTTTAATTCCATCTTGAAAAACCGCTGCTGCGCCACTACCAACTGTGTCCATAATGTAGCCATTTTCGTTAATTGCAGTCACGGTTGGGCGTCTGCTAACAGTTTGGACAATGACGTTTTTAACCGAAAGTTGTTGGCTATTTGCAGCGTCAATGTGTGGCTTGCCGGCTAAATTACGAAAATAACTATTTGTCGTTTTATCGTAAGCGTAGGAAACGTTATAGTTTGCATTACCGAAGTTAACACTAATTGTTGTTGAAGCCGGATAGGCTTCGGAAATTTGAGTTGTTGTGGTTGCAGTTGTGCCAGCCGTACTAGTAGTTGAATCCGTAGCGGCTTTAAATTTCCATGGTATAAAACTGTTAACAGTAGTATATTTTTTATCAGCCGCAATGCCATATAATTTTGATGTGTCTGTGTACATTGTATGTTCAGAGGAGACTTTTTTTGAATTATCACGCCAATAGGCCGATGGGTTAGCAAACTGATCAAGATCAAGAATTCCAACACTTTTAATTAATGAAAGTGCGTCGTAATTGCCACCAACGTGGGCATAATAACCGTTTAATTCTCGAATCCAGTCTACATAGTATGTCCTGGCTGATCTAACGGGGCCAACCTTTGCGGCGCCCTTAGGGCCAAAAACTGCTAGAAATCTGGTGATGCCTCCCTCAGCAATTGCTTCGTATACAATCGAGGCTTGAGATAACCCAGATTGTGGGCGGGCATCGACATGATTTTCAACCATAACCCCCAGTGGATGTCTGTTGGCATCATCAGAACTAACCATGGTGCCATCAAGCGATGAAGCAACAAGTTGTGAACTTGTGTCGTCGGTTTTTTGTACCTCAAGTCCAAGATTTGTTCCGTCTTTTTTATAGATAAGAAAATAAAAACCTGTGGCTAGTGCGGCCAAAATAAGTACTATAATTATTGCGATCGTGATAACCCTGTTTCGTTTTACCGACCAGAAATCAGCTAATTTTTGCTTAAAACTTTTTTTTCCAGGAATAACAATCGGTTCTTCTTTTAAATCAATGTTTGCCATGACCCCTCGCTTATTATGAATTAAGAATCTAGGATGAAAGTTCTGCATCTTGTTTGAAACTATTATACATAATTATTAGCTCTCTTGCCAATATTTTTTCTTGTGTAGATTTTCTGGACGGTGATCTTTTTTTCCATATGGTTGATAACCTTTGCCGAAGCCAAAATTTTTCATCATTTTAGTCGGAGCATTGCGTATGTCTAGTGGAACTGGGTCAAGGCGATTATTTTTAACATCATCAAGCGCAGCAGCATAAGCTGAGTCTACCGCGCGGGATTTTGGCGCACGGGCCAAATATATAGTAAGTTCGGCAATGGCGTCATTAGCTTCCGGCATGCCCATGAATGAGATAGCTTCACGTGTTGCTGCAGCCAAAATCAATGCTTGCGGATCGGCTAAGCCGATATCTTCGGAGGCGGCTCTCATTAGACGGCGCAAAATATATAGTGGTTCCTCACCGGCTTCCAGCATTCGAGCCAAGTAATGTAGTGAAGCATCAATATCAGAGGCTCTAACAGATTTATGCAATGCAGAAATAGCATCAAAGTGGCCATCAGATGACTTGTCGTAGCGAATAAATTTGCCTTGAATTGCATCTTCGGCATCAGCCAAAGTAATTTTTATCGTACCTGATTTGTCACTTTTGGCAGTTGAAATTGCAAGTTCCAGCGCATTATATGCATCGCGGGCATCGCCTTCGCAAAGGCGGGCAAAGTGCTTAATTGCAGCATCATCAATTCTAATTTTGAATTTTCCATATCCCCTATCTTTATCCCTAATGGCATTCTTAAGAATCCGTATTATGTCTTCTTCTGAAAGTTCACGGAGGTGAAAAACGCGAGCTCTGGATAGGAGCGGTGCGTTGACTTGAAATGAAGGATTCTCGGTTGTGGCTCCAATTAAAATAATTGTGCCGTCCTCAACAGCCGGCAAAAAAGCGTCTTGCTGGGTTTTGTTAAAGTGGTGAATCTCGTCAACAAAAAGAACTGTTTTTTGCTGGTGAAATTTTTTTCGATCCTTGGCTTCATCCAATGCTTTGCGAACATCACCAATGCCTGATGTGACGGCTGAAAATGGCTGGAAAAAGGATTTGGTTTTGTTGGCGATTAATCGTGCCAGCGTGGTCTTGCCAGAACCCGGAGGCCCCCAAAGTATCATGGAAAAAAGCTTGTCGGCTTCAATTGCACGGCGCAATATCTTATCCTTGGCCAAAATATGATCTTGACCGATGTAGTCTTTAAAATCGGCAGGCCTCATTCGGTCAGCAAGAGGAGCCCCCAGTTTTAGGTTCTCGTCAAATAGATCAGGCATTATAATAAATTACTTCTTTTCGTCTATGTATTTGGCGGCGGAGAGGGCGGCAATTGCGCCTTCGCCAGCAGAGATGACAATTTGTTTGTAATAGGAGTTAGTTAAGTCCCCTGCTGCGAAAACGCCTTCACGGGAAGTTGAATGATCCTTATTTGCTTTGATTTGGTTCTTATCATCCATTTCCACAAAGTCTTTGATAATTCCACCTTCAACTATATAGCCGATTTCGATAAAAACCCCATCGACTTCAATTTCAATTTCTTTGCTGTCTTTGTGATAAATTAATGATTTTACTATTTCGTCACCTTTAATTTCGGCAATTGTTGCGCCGGTAACTATCTCGACATTTTTTAAGTTTTTGACTTTTTCAATCAATATATCCTCTGCTCGAAACTCTTCTCGCCGGTGAATCAAATAAATTTTTTTTGCAATTTTAGCTAGTAGCAGTGTGGCATCAAAAGCTGAATTTCCACCACCATTTACAACAACTGTTTTTTGTTTAAAAAATGGGGCGTCACAGGTGGCGCAATAAGAGACTCCCTTACCTTTAAAATTGTCTTCTCCCTTAACCTTGAGTTTTCGTGGAACTTTACCAAAAGCTAGAATTAGGGATTTTGTCTCGTATTCTTTACTTTGTCCAGAAACAATAAACTCGCCATTTTTTTCACTCAAATGTACAATTTCATCAAAGGCAAGTTCGGCTCCAAATTTCTTGGCTTGATCAGTAAACTTTTTTGCTAGCTCTGGACCCGAAATTAAATCGAACCCAGGATAATTTTCAATATCTGGGGTTTTGACAACTTGACCGCCGATTTCTTTAGTAATAACTAGTGTTTTTAGCATTCTTCTGGAAGTATATATTGCAGCTGTCATTCCAGCTGGCCCACCACCAATAATTATTACATCATATTTCTCGTTTATTGCAGCTTGTTTGTTTGTTATATTTGATTTTGCTTCAGTACTCATATTTCTCCTTTACTTATGTCTTTTTTCTTCAGCAACCAAAACCCTTTTAATGGCTAAAATGTATGCAGCCTGTCTTAAAGAACATTTGTATTCTAGCGATTCTTTATAAATATCATTTATTGCTTTATCCATAATTTTTTTCAACTTAGAATCAACTTCCTCACTGCTCCACTTTTCATCCATTATATTTTGAAACCATTCAAAATAGCTTACGGTAACGCCGCCAGAATTGGCAAGTATGTCTGGTAAGACTACAATTTTCTTTTTACTTAAAATTTTATCCGCCCCTGGGGTAATTGGCCCGTTTGCTAACTCTAAAATAATTTTAGCCGATATGTCGTCGGCATTTTTATCAGTGATAACGTTTTCAAGAGCAGCTGGAATTAAAATATCTACGTCAAGTGATAACAATTTACTATTTGATATAATTTTTGCACCTGGAATTGATTTTATACCGCTATGTTTTTTCTTTAGTTTATTAATTTCATTTGGGTCTAGCCCAATAGAATCGTAAATTCCGCCTGTCGAGTCCGAGACCGCAACAATTTTGAATCCAGCACCATGTAAAAGTTGGGCAATATTTTCTCCGGCGTTACCGAAACCTTGGATTGCTACGGTTTTTTCAGCTGAAATTTTGATGTCAGATATTTTTAGAAAACGTGTCAAGACAAATTGTCCACCTCTAGCTGTCGCTGTATCGCGACCGAGTGATCCGCCATTTTCCACTGGTTTGCCGGTGACACAAGCTGGTGTTTTTTCTCCGGCTAATTTAGAGTATTCATCTGCGTACCAAGACATAATTTGTGGTGTTGTATACACATCTGGAGCAGGCACATCCTTTTGTGGTCCGACGACATCAAAAATCGCTTTGACATATCCTCGAGTGAGTTTTTCAAGCTCTTTTACAGATAGTTCTTTTGGATTTAATTCAATTCCACCCTTACCGCCACCAAGAGGAATATTAGCCGTTGCGCACTTAAAAGTCATCCAAGTCGCCAAGGCTTTTACTTCGTCCATATTTGTTTGCGGATGAAAACGAATCCCGCCCTTAAAAGGTCCGCGAGCGTTGTTGTGTTGGACTCTGTAACCGTGAAAAATCCGTATTTTGCCGCTATCCATTTTTACAGGGATTTTAACATCAACTATTCTTTGTGGCTCTTTAATTGTATTAAGGTATTTACTTTCGATGTGAGCAATTTTAACCGCCAGATCAATTTGGGTTTGAGCACTTTCGAAAGGATTGTTTTTTTCCATCACAACTCCAGTAAATTTAGTCCGATCCCCTCATCGAATTTTCTGATTAATTCGATATCTAATGAATGCAATACTATTTCGCAGGTTGCAGCGATTGTAAGCTCGTCAACATGGCCACCAAAAGCAGCAAAGGTTTCGTCGGAAAGTGTTACGTGACTGTGGACAATTGTTTTGTCACCCAAAAGACTGATGTTCCCTGTATAGCTCAATATTTCTAGAATACCAGAAACCTCTTTTCGAATATACTCTTTTTTATCTAAGTCGTATATTGCGAGCTTGGCTGACTGAGCTGCTCCTAAGCCCGAAAACCAGCCACTCTGTATCTCATTTTTGTGACAAAAACTAATCAATTCGGAGATTGCTTCATCTCCCTTTTTTAAACAAATTACAAATGATTTCATGGTTTAATGTGGACTAATAAAAACAAACCGATTATCTCGAGCACTCTTCCTATACTTTTTAGTGCTGGCCAAGCGGCGGGAATAAAGAGCAATATTAGAATTACCCAAATAAAATTGCCTTTAATGAAACGCAAAACTGCAAGTACCAACAAAACTAGAATTCCAATTGCAATTAAACTAGAGTATCCGGGCGACACTCCCATAATTACTTTATCATAATAGGCGAAGATTTTGCTGAGATCCATGATGTACTATTGCTTTCCGACAACTACAACAATGTCATAGGCTGCTCCGACTACTGAGGTGTTTTTCACTACCTCTGTAATTCTGGATGCTAGAGCTTCTTTGACTAGATTTGCTGCTGTTGCGTCGTCTGTTTTGTAATAAATGTAGGTTTTCGAGTAATTAAATGTTTTAGCATTCCCTGTACTTTTGACATTGAACCCAGCAGTCTTTAAGGTATTTGCCGCTGCTGTAGCAGAATTTTTCACTCCTGAGCCGTTTAGAACCGAAATTGAGACTGTTGATTTATCAATAGCTGGAGCTGCTGTAGCAGCTGGTTGGGCTGTTGAAGTGCCAGTTGAATTCGTGGCTGGTTGACTTGTACTGTTGTAATTTTTGACTGAATCGTTAGAGGTGTTGATTATATCAGTTAGATTCTGACTATTCTTCTTTTTGTATGAACCATCAACATAACTCTTTAGTGTAGAATAATTCTGCCAGACGACTAAGCCTATTAGTGTTCCGACAGCCAGGATTATAATTAGTGTATAAACCCAACGATGGTTTTTCTTCCCTTCGACTTTTTTTGATAATGAATCCCTCTTGTTTTGCCCATTATTTCCAATTGGAGTATTGTCAAAAAAATCGCCTGTATGGGACTGATTAAAAATTTGGCCGTCATCTTTTTCCTCGATTTTTTTCTGGGCAACTTTAATCTCAGCCTTCACGACTTTTTTGGAAATTGGCCGGTATGTTTTTGGACGAATATCGTCTGAAATACCCAAATCCCCTCCTTAGACCTTGGATTTCTGATATCAATGATATTCTAGCAAAATAGCGATATCATAACAACCAATATCCAATTACCAACGGGATTTTTTCGTTGATTTTGATATTGCGGTTTTTTGCAACGAAGACTTTTCACCAGCTTTATTGCTGGGTGTATGTAATTTTTTAATTAGAATCTCGCCATTCTTTTCATCGACAGCCATTTTTACAACATCCCCTTTATTCCACTTTAATTCTCGGATTACAGATTTAGGAAGTGTAACACACAAACTGTAGTTCGAAAACTTAATTAACTTTCTATTTTCTGATTCCATAGTTCGCCCTCCAATAAAAATATACTAATTGTTACTAGTATATATCTAGTGTCAAGTATTTTCAAATAAATCTATTGGTGAAATTTTCGAATTACACCTTTAACTTTCCCTTGAATTGTTACCCTGCCTTTTGCGAAACGCATTGGCCGCATAGTTTTGTTAGCTGGCTGTAATCGAATACCAGCTGGTTCGTTGTAGTAACGTTTAAGAGTAGCGTTTTCATTGTCTATTAGTGCGACTACAATTTCACCATTTCGTGGGTTTTGTGATTGTTCGATAATTACATAATCACCATCCAGAATACCGTCGTCAATCATTGATTCGCCGCGAACACGCAGAGCGAAAGTTCTGCGGCCCATCATATCTTTTGGAATGTCAATTGTCTCATTGGTGCGAATTGCCTCAATTGGCTTGCCGGCATCGATCACGCCAGAGAGGGGTATTTCCCAAGTGTCGATGCCGGATGCGAACGCTGGTGTCAGCTGGATTGAACGGGCCTCCATCGCTTCTTTTGTCAGATAGCCTTTCTCTTCCAATATAGAAATGTACTCGGCCACTGTGGAGACCGATGAAAGCTCAAAGTAATAGGCAATCTCTCGAAAACTCGGCGCGTATCCGTTTTCAGCGATGAAACTGCGAATAAAATCGAGGATTTCTTTTTGTCTTTTAGTAAGCGATTCCACGTGGCTCCTTTGGAGCAGCTAATGACTAATAGCGAAAAGCTAAAAGTAAACTGCTATTTATCTTTTAATGTTTTTAAACTTTTTGCCAATATTCTAATTAATTCTTGACAATCGGCAATTAATAAATCAGTATCGATACCTTTTGATTCTTTAATTAGTTTTAACCAGTATTCTGTCTCAATTGCAGACTTAAACGCGTGTGAAAAAAATACAATGAAATCTTTTCTGCTAATTCCGCCTTGAGCTTCATTAATGTTTGCGCCAATACTGGTAGCTGACCTGATAAGTTGATTTAGAATTGATTGGAAAGTAAAATCACGGTTATTTACTGAATCGATAAATTTAATTACTTTTACCGAAAAGACAAACGCCTTATCTTTTAGTCTTGAGTTGTTGCTTTCCATAATATTTTTTAGTTATTCGCTATTAGCTGTTCACTGGCTCTGTCGAGCCAGCCGCCGTTGAACGGTTCGGTTTTTATTCTATTAATGTTTGGTTTGTGTTCGGGTTGCATATAACCAGTATACCAAACACAACCCGAACACTGTCAACTAAATATTTTTCAAAATATTAACACCAGAAGATGATAAATTATGTAACAAAAATAGCAGCGCTGCCGAAGCGAGCGCTGCTATTGTTCGTTTGCAACTGATCCCCCAAGATCAGTTGATGGTCATGTGGACACGACCTTTGGCGGTCTCACCGTATGTTGAATCAACGGTGAACCCGGCAATTGGCCTCCAGTCGCTGTCGTAATACGACAGCAGGACATACTTATGTCCGACAATCAGCTTGCTGTCGGCCATGCTGTCGTCGGTGGTCCAGAGGCGGACGGTGCGTCCTTCCAAGGACGCTGCAACATGGTCAACGCCCTTTACCCTCATGGTGTTGCCCGCCAGGGCGACGGAAACAACAATCACGATCAGAAAACAAATAGCCAACGTGCGCATTAGCGCACCTCCTGATGTTTCTATCAGCGAGACTAAACAACTTCATTATATCATATAAAATGCCTAAAGTCAAGTAAGAAATGACGAATAAAAAACACTATTTAATATAGTGTTTTTTAAGCAAAAAAATAAACAATTGAAGGTTATTTGTTGATTTTAATTGTTTTTGAAGCGGTTCCTTTAATTGGAATTGTTATTTTGCCACCATCTGGCGTGGTAATTGCATAAGCTATGCCAGTGCCAATGACTTGAATTTTTTCAATATTCTGTGCGCCAGCTGGTACTCCTGCGACAGAAACTACTCCAAAAGAATTAGTGATTCCAATTTTTGGACCGACTCTAACCACTAGATTGGGCACAGGGTTATTATTTTTGTCTCTGATTGTAATATTTGCTGTTCCGGCATTTGCCAGTAAACCTGAGTTTGTCAAAACAGAATTTATTATGTTATTGAAGCTAATTACTGCCCTGCTTACTGCGTTATAGGTCGATTTTATAACTGGTGCAATGATGCGATTATATTGTAATCGGGCCTTGTCAGTATATAGCAGTGTGTTGTAAATTGTTTGTCGCCAATTACCGCTTTTAATATCATTAAATGTGTAGCCAGTGTTACTGATTGCATTATTCACTGGAAGAAACAACCCATGATCATTTCCGTAGACAATTCCGATCTGTTCAGTAAACAGCTCCCAAATATAGGCATTAATATTCTGGCAGGCGCTTTTTTCTTTGGATTGATATTTAATAATGCCGTATAATCGCTCATGGCTGAAAAAATAACCATCGTAAAAAGATGCAAACATTTCTGTAGGTTCATCTGCCGGATGGCCTCCAAAATTGCGCACAACTTGTGTGACATTGCCATCAGAAATTCTATCAAACACGCAATCTGCCAAAGCAGAGTTTTCTGGTTTTTTCAAATTTCTAAATATACTTTCAAATTGTCGATAAAAATCGGGTTTTAAGTTGCGAAGCATTGGAAAAATAAGGTGAGCGTATTCATGTGAAACCGTACCAGGTAATTCCCAAATGGTGCCGGTCTGAAGATAAAAATTCATAATGCCTTCATTTATCGTCATTAGTTTGGTTTGCTCAAATCCGGCGCAATAATTAAAAGAGTCCTCTGACGCAAATGCGTTGACCTCGTCATCATCCGACAGAACGACTACGACTGGTCCTGGGTCTTTCGAAGTATTTTTGAGTCTAGCGATTATTGCTGCAATCGGAGTATAATATTCCGGGTGTGAATTGTATCGATCGAGCTGTCTTTGATCAGTAAATACAAGTTTGATGCTATTGGGAAACTCAACAGTTTTGAGCGAAAGCGAATTTGAACAGAGAAAAATATTTGACTTAAATGACGCTGCGGCTGTTACAATGGCTTCAGTACCATAGATTAAAGGTGCGGTGATTTTGGCTCTGTATCTACCTGGCGGAAGAGCGCTAAATGTAACCGTGCCTATTGATCTGGAAATATTTGCGGTTTGTGCTGGGTAATCAGCCCAGCCGTTTTGTGAGTACCTTTCTAGCGCAACATTTTCACTTGCGTTATCATTTGGTGGGTTTCGGCTGGTGGTAAAACCCTCGTAGATATCGGCCTCGATAACGCCAGTAGTAATAGGATTATTTTTGAGCTCAATAGTGATTTCGCAGAATTTATTAAAAACGCTACAGTTTTTCGACGCCGAGTTAACGCTAGAAATTACGATTGGTTTGTAAATTGCTTGATAGCCACCAAAGTTATCTGTGGCAATTTTGATAACTTCATCTTCAGAGAATTTAGTTTTATCTGCAAAAAACTTTTGAGTTAAACTGTCCTCAGATGGAGTGAAATCACTTTTTAATTTCGCTGTTCCATCAGCCTTTGTAGTAGCAGTTGCATCAGCGGGAGTATCTTGATAAATTTTTGAAGAATGAAGCGAATTTATAAAATATTTAACAGGAAGATTAGCAATTGGTAATTTGGAATCTGTATCGATGAACTTTAAAGTAACATCAGTATAGGAATCAACAACATTGCCCATATTTAGATAAATCACCATTTTGGCTTGGATAGCTGCTTTTTCTGCGCTTGATAGCAAACTATAATTTGTTGGTATTGCTACAGTCGATGTGCCCGTAATGCCATCTTTTTTTGCTGTCAAGGTATAAGACTTGCCGAGTTCTATTCCGTAGGTCTCTGCAGCGCCAGATGATCCTGTTCGCACAGTATAGCCACCGACACCATTGGGAGCTATAACAACTTCAGCATCTTTAATACCTTCAAGAGTTAGATAATCTAGCACATAAAGATTAAATTCTGTACCCTCTATTTTAGGGCTACCCAGCACTAAAGATATTTCGACTTTGCCCTTTACACCAATATTTATGTAGGATGTACTTGAGTCGGTAGATAAATAGCCATCTTTATAGGCGACAATAACATATCTTCCTGGTTGCAAATCAATGAATTCAAATTCTCCATTGTTGTTTGTTTCCATTGTTTTGGTTGGGTTGCCCGAAGGATTTGTGCCTGGCCAGAGTTTAATTTTTGCTTTTGGAATTTTTTTATACAAGGAAATATAATCGGCAAAAACAGTACCGTACAGATGTGTTTTATTATCATTTGGGTCTGGTATGAGTAAGACAGTTTGATCTGCACCATAATTAAAATATAAAAGATTTTTAACAAATCCTGATTTTTCAGTTACAAGTTCAGGTTTACTACAATTAGCAAATCTGCCTTCATGATTCATGTAGGATGTAAAAGCTCCAGCAAAAAATGCGTTACCATCAGTATCTGACACGGAAGTTATAATTGGACCGCACACTGGGTCCAATACTGAAATTGTTGCACCCGAAATAGCCTGATTAGAAACTTTATTTTTCACTGTTACGACCATACTTGAGTAATTAGTATTTACAATTACGTCTTTACGAAAATAACTGATACCGTTAGCTGTTCTTTTGTCTTTGTCTTCAAAATATGCATAATCGTCGGGGATTGATAAACTGGGATTGGCAGAGAAGGAAAGCTTATATCTAGCGAAGTGCGGAAATTGTTTTTTACTATAGGTTATTTGCGTCTCTCCTGTATCGGTGTCGTTGACAGGTGATGTAACTGAGGTCGCAAAAACTGTTGATCCATCTGCGTCAGCATACTCCCCATTTATTAAATTTTGACCTGTAATTGTAACTGAAATTTGCGGATGATATGTTGACATAGCGCGCAAAGAAACGTTGCCTACAAATGCTCGATAATCAGACTGATTCTTTAAAATAAAATCTTTTTTAAGCTGGGAGCCATAAATAAAAGAAGGAGCTCCAATAAAAACTGCTGATATTCCATCATCTGCATTGTCATTATTTGTGTCCCAAATATAGCCAGTAGGTTTGTTAATTAGCTCAACGTAATATGTTTTTCCGCCAGAAATTCCAGGAATATCTGATATTAAATAATTGATGTCAGAAGTAATTCCTGCAGGTTTAAAGTTGTCCTTTGCGGAAACTGTCGTTTTACTAAAAGATCCCGGAGGATTGATATTTTGATATTCACGAATTTTAACAGTTACTCCTTCAATGTTCTCGCCAGCCACGTTTTTGACGCTGCCATACATTATTCCAGTGGTTGTGTTTACGGTCATGTAAATATTGTTGACTAAGTTGTAGTTTGATCCTGGTTGAATCCCGCTAGCGCCTACAACAGGCCACATTGCAAGTTGAGAAAGTGTCTTATCCGCCTGGTTGTAACCAGCAAAACTGAAACGAGCAAAATAGTAGTCACCATTTGATTGATGAAAAGCATTGTAGTTTATTGGGTAATCAGTAAAAGCATATTCACCTGCAGCATTTGTTTTAACGGTTTTTGAGTATCCAACGTCAGAATGCCTAACTTGGACATCAACATCGGCCATTGGTGAACCGTCTGACTGCTTGACTACCTTGCCATGAAAAGAGAAAACTGGATTTCTGACACATGCTTGATTACTACAAAGATAATCATCCGGGCAAGGAATTGTTTCTGAGCAGAATCCTGAGCACAGATGATTCTGGCATGTTTTACCACCATAGCAATCATCATTAATATTGCATGCATTAGGATCTACCGCGGTACAAGTACCTGAAGTACAGTTATAGCCGCCAGGACAGGTAGACTGTCCTGTTCCAGCGCAGGAAGATGTACACTGATGATTTATATTACACCATTGGCCACCGCCAGTGCATGGATTCTCAGCAGAACATGAACCACCCCCGCCTCCGCCACCAGGTCCGCAGGTAACTGAAGCTGATGTTGGCAATGAATCAGGATGAATATTCAAATTAGGAACAGCATTGTTAACACAAGCGACATCATAGACGTACCCAGAAGCAAGAGTAAAGTTGACAGTCCCGGGAGCAGCAACGGTCCTACTATCAACCTCAGTGGTACCTAAAGTATTTGAATCAGCTGTTTTGCGATATAGCTTGATTGTTTGATTGCCCTGGGCACTAGCACCATAGCTAACATTAACTGTTAGTGGTGTAGAGGTGCTTTTAACTCCTATTGTATCTGCCAACATTCTAAGGTTTATGACACCATATTTAGCCAAACCAAAAAGAGCGCCAGAGAATAGAATTATGGCGCCAAGTACAATTCCCAGTATTAGTTTAGTGCGTTTCCCCACCTGTGTTGTTTATAAAAATGCTGTTACCATTTAAGTTTAGCAACAAAATGTAACAGAAACAATAAAAAACAGCCAGCACCTTGTGATAGGGCTGGCTGGGGGAACTTGTGAGCAGTGCTGCTACTCGATTGGACGGAGTCGTCCAATCGCACGGCTTCCGTGTAGTTCTGTCACACGGAAGGTGGCATATGGCCTCGGTTGCTTGCCATCCTCATGTAGGACGATGGTGTATAGGTTGGCCAGGCGCATCTGGGCCGAAACCGGGGTTGCATCCGTGGTCGTCACTGCCACAGTGCCGTCGTCGTGAGTGACGACCGTTACATGGTAAACGTCACGGATGCTTAACGAATCAGCATACGTGACACCAGTCACAAACAGTATGGCAACAACAAGCAAAAACGCGCGCATGATGCGCACCTCCATGTTGTATCAAACAACTATATTATAGCACACAAACAAAAAATAGTCAATATCACCAATCATGAGATTGACTATTTAGTATTTGCTAGAAGCTGACTGAATATTTACCAGTGACTATTTCGCGTGTTGCGTTAAGGGTGGCTGTGGTGTTTCCGCGAGTCATGGTTGCGGTTAAGCGAAGATTGTTTGTAGCATCAAAATCGGCTTTCCAGTCACCATTGGCCGATGAGCATGAATCATATCCTAAGGATATATTGCCGGCTGTACGACCAGAGAAAATGTTTACAGTTATGCCTATTTTAGCACCGACATTTCTATTGCGATAGGTTGGCTGGGCGTACATGATATATGTCATTTTTCCATCTTCCCAGGTTCTGCTTCCGAGGTTGATTCGAACATTGGTCTTTTTAGCGAAGCTATAAATTTTTGAAAATATGCTGTGATTTTTAAGAATGCCCGACATAACGGAAGCGGAATCATATTTGGTCAATGGCCCTGTGGTACCCAGGGCAGTGTCAGCGGTTTTTTGGCCAAACATGCTGATCAATTGGCTCGGTGTTAACTCTTTTAAACCACCAGCTGTGTAAGTAAGGTATTGAGCATATTGTGCAGTAGTCATGTCAATTTTAATTGTACGTGGTGTTGCCATGTAGGTTTCGTTGGCGGCGTCTAAAAAGGTTGGTTTTGCAATTGCGGCAATTAAATCACCAATTTTCAGAGTAGATTGGTTAAATAGATCCTCAACAAGGTCTCCCAAAACCGGGTCATATGCTCTTGCTGCGGCAATGGCATCAATTGCAGTTTGCCGGTTGTTCACTACCCAAGAGGCAAAATTCGCAGCGTTTGCTTGTGTTAAAAGATTCTTCACTTGCGTAGGCATGTCAGGATGAGTTGTCCCATATGAAATTACAGCGTTAAGTGGTGCTCTAACGTTAAGAGTCGTGCCCCCTAAAAGAGTAATTAGTTTCTGTTCCGCGGCTGGGTCGTAAGTATGGGCGTTCTTCAGGACTTGGTTAACGGATTCAGGATTAACTGCAACATATAATGTAGTATTGACCGTCTCCAGACTATTGATAAAATTTGTGGCGCTGGTTGCTTGGAAATTTGGGTCTACAGTAGAACAAACATTGGGGATCATAACAAGAAGAACGTCGGAGGCTGGATAAGGAGTGGTCTGGGTTGAGCTAATAGTCGTTGGATTTATACCTAGCTGTTGCAGTGTCTTTGTTTGATCAGTATATCCAGCCTTATGAAAAGTAAAGGTTTTACTAGCTGCTTCGGAGATGAGTAAATTACTTGATTGATATCGGCCGCTTGTATCAGTCGATCCGCCGCCAGTTACTGTTACGCCGTCAATGGCTTTGTTTGTCTGACTATTTTTGACAAGGCCGGTGATTGAAAATGTTGGCTGCTGTAAAAGAACGTCAGAGGCTGAATAAGGTGTGGTTTGATTTGGACTAATAGTCGTTGAATTTATACCTAGCTGTTGCAGAGTTTTTGTTTGGTCAGTATATCCATCCAGATGGAAAGTGAAGGTTTTAGTGGCTGCTTCAGCAATACCAAGATAATTAATTTGATAATACCCGGATGCGTTCGTTTTGTTAGCTCCATTAATTGTGACGCCGGAAAGAACGGTTTTGCTCTGACTGTCCTTGACGACTCCAACAATTGAATAAGATGGTCGTTTTAGTATGAAGTTGTAATAATTGAGATAGGTCGAGCTATTGTTAATAGTGTAGATTGTATTTGGTTTTTGAACGTAAGTAATTGTTCCTGTGTCGTTATCTAAATTGTCACCATTCTGATCCCAAAAATAACCAGGTTTTGAGACACTTAGTCTTAGCCTTGGGAATGCAGTATATCCGACAGAATACCTTTTAATTCCTGGGACTTCATAATTGAAAGTTGGGACATTGGGATAATAGACTTGCGCTGCCTGCTTCGAGCTACTGAACCAGGAATTGGTTCCATCTCCGCAGGATATACCAGGTGTTTGGTCGGAGTTAAGGCATGAAACTTGAATTGTTGCCCCGTCAATAAAGGCTCCGGCCTGGTCTTTGACTGTGCCAATCTCAGAAAAAGTATCGGCTATAGGTGGGGCGCTCTTAATCATAGAAACCGCTGCTAATGTATTGTCACAGGAACCTGGCTGAATCTGTGAGTTTAAATTTGTAACGTGTTGAGCTGGTAAGCTGTTATAACCATCTTTGCTAAATCCAATCATATCGGAAGAAAGGTTAGCGTAAGTTAAATTTCCTATCGAATAATTGCCAAAAGAGTCTGTTGTGCCAGAAGCTGAGCCAATAAAGGCTCGGACAGTCTGCAAAGACGAACCTGTTGCTGCATCGGTGACATGGCCGCGAACACAGTATTTAGTTTGACCTCCTCCACCACCACCGGAACAAACGGGGTGAAACTTGAAGCTGTCAAAAAAGGATGAGCCGTAAAAATTGTTAGAATTTGATTGAACAGGAGTGCTGTATCCACCAGCCGAACAAGAAACAACAAAATTGTAGGTTGTATTGGAGTTCAGAGTCATCATCTTAATATTCTTTGTAATGCGGTTTCCAAGACCATCAATTCCGGTTTGTTCGACCGTGGTTGCAGAAACGCCCGCGGTTGGACTCGAACCGTTTAAGTAGGCGTAAACTCTTGTATTTGAAAGAAGGTCAATGTTGCTTCCGTCAGTCGGCTCGACCCAAAAGCCGGTAGTTGCAGTATCAGCTAAGTATTTGATGTGAATTACTCCAAACTTGGCCAAACCAAAAAGAGCTCCAGAGAATAGTATTATGGCGCCAAGTACGATCCCTAATATTAGTTTATTGCGTTTCCCCACCTAATATTTCTTAATTAATGTTTGTTACTAAATTATATCAGAAAATGTAGTAATTATTTTACCCAAATTAAACTTGTAATATTTTTTGTAACTGCTACAGTGTTTAAATTGCCAAATAGAGCTGCGTTAGTAGTAGTCATTGTTCGTCCGTTTTTGTTCTTAACAATTAATTTGTATTGGCCTTCTTTGAGCTTGAAACTAAATTTTCCTTTGGCATCGAGAGTATATGTTTGGCCACCAGAGACAGTTACGGTGCCATTACTTAGCGGTGTATTGGCTACCAAAATAATGCCTGATAAAAGATATTTTTGACGGGTAAAACCAATTTCAACATTTTTGGATTGATTTTGGCTAATTGTCAGGCTAGAGGGAACTGTTCCATTATATGCCCGATGAATTTTTGGGTCGGTTATTTGAATTGGGATTGTTCCAAATTTGGTTCTGGTAATATTATAGTAACCACTGCTATCGGTGATGTCGCTCTTGCCACCAAGGTTGACCATTAACCCAGTGACAGGCCCGTCTTGGTCTTTTACATGGCCGTAAATTCTAGTATTCGTAATGTTAAAGCCAAGCGAAATTAGCAGTTTTTCGGCTGAACTATTAATGGTAGCCAGTGTCGCCCTGATTGATTCAACTGTTAATGATCCATATCTCTGAATTGTATCTGAAGCCTTTTGTACTTGAATGGCTAAAGACATTCGCAGCTTATCAGCTGAGGATAATTTATTATAATTATCTTTGAGCCAAAGGCCACGAAAGATCTGGTCTTTTGTTGACGGGATGCTGTCAATGGTCGAGATCTTGTTATATAAATGATTCTCACCAACAGCAAGACCAAACGATGACATTAGATTAACAAAATATGTAACATTTTCATCTTCGCTGGTGTCAGTTCCGGCAATTTCACCGCCATTGTTTGATAAGCTTAAATTAGCAACTCGTTTAAATCTCTTCATCCGCGGAAAATATTCTTGAAGCATTTGATCCATCGCCATCATTGCATTTTTGCAGTGAGTTAGATCTGGTTGGTCAAGTGATGCATCATTGATCAGCCTATCCATTTCGTCTAAATTTTGAATCCACCACTGATAAAATTCTGCAAAAAATTCTCCGGGTTCGCTATCAGCGTATTTGGAAAAGCAAGTATATTTTGGAGCTAACGATTGAATGCAGGCCCCAGCGTCGTCATGCATAATGGCATACGCAATACTAATCTTCTGCTCTGAATCGTCATCAAACTTTGCCGAATTGAAATAAATGTAGTGACCAAATTCATGAATTAATACTGAAACCGAAGTATAGCCAATATCTTTCAGTAGGGCTGATTCTGATAAAAATATTGGCATATTTGGAAAACCCATAGTAAATCCGCGCTGTAGGGATTCGTATCCAGCTGGCCAGAAAAAAACGTATGGCGGAAGATTAATTCCTGCGAGACCACTCATAGCTTTAATAATTTTTGCATACTTAGACATTTGAGCGATTTTTGTTGCAGTGAAAAGCCCTGATCCATTTGCCTTAAAGGTACAGAATTTTACGGTTTCAATAATCTGGCAACTAAACAATTGCTGATCCATCATGGCAATCCTCTCTGCCGGCTTAAGATTGTCTGGTAGGACAATCGAAGATTTGGGCAGCAAATATTGAATTGATTCTCCGACAGTAACATACATTTCATCAGACAATGACTGGTAGTTTTCAGTTTCGATTTTTAGCTGGAGTGTTGCAAATAAAGAATTAGGATCAATCTCGTATTTGATTGTACTTCCTACTATTGTAGGTTCACCTTCAACACAATTTTCGTTGTCAGCGTCGATGCAAGTTAGCGTATTGTCTAATATGGTTTCCTTTGACATATCAATATCTGCACCCGTGATAGCATCTTTGAAATGGATCAACTCTGTTAAATTTGTCGGTGACATGGTTCTTAGTTCCAGAATTACAAGCAATCTATTATAGGTCGAATTAAAACTGACCTCGTCCCCATTAATTTCAAAAACTGTGTCTAAATACTTTAGGCTTGGGTCCATGCTTTCGAATTTAACTTCGTATGTATAATCTGAATTCCAAGGAATATTATCAAAAGCGTAGTTCCCTATTTGCGAGCCTTGAGGAAAACCGCTTGGCCAATAAAGATTATTTTTTGAAGTTGTTGTATATATTAATGCTGGTTCCTCAACAACGCTCAGGGCAACTTTCACATTTCCTGCTGGTGCAATGCCTCCTAATGTCCGATAAATTTTGCCTGTAATTGTAAAATATTGTCGTTGCAACATTTTCGCGTCTTTGAACTGTAAATTTTTCTGGATATTCGGAGCAACTAAATAACTAGTATTTGGCTTTGTCAAAAAGACTATGCTTGTTGAATCGTTGTCCTTTCCATCACCATCTTGATCCCAGAAATAGCCTGTTTTAGAGTATGTAACTCTGAGTCTTGGAAAACTTGTATAGTCCTTGAATTTATCAATATCTTCTACTTCGTAATTGAATTTTTTATTAGCTGGAAGCCCGCTGTAGTATGTCTGGTAATCATCTGCTGATGTTCCGCTCCAGCTAGTAGTGCTTCCACAAGCTACACCTGGCACCTGATCGCTGTTTATACAGCTAACAGTCACAGTCACTCCGTCAATTAAGTTACCATTTTTATCTGTAATTGTGCCCAAAAGTGAGAACTTTGTTTGATCAAAAACTGGAGGATTATCCCCTCCCCCGCCATTAGCAGTTAAGGATGGATTGTAATTGTGCGGTGAGGTGGTAGAAAATTGTGTAGAAGAAGAAATGCCGGGAAAAATGTCTGAAACTTTAGGACTTAATGATGTATAGCCTGTTTTTGACACAGAGATAGTCTGATTCTTGAGTGAATTTACATCATTAATACCGTTTATCATTGGTATCGGTATCTGGCTAATTGTGTATGTGCCTGTTGTTGATGTTGTTGCGGTTTTGCCGCCAACGGAGACTGTTGCCCCAGACACAGCCACTCCAGCTGATTTAACTGTGCCGTTTAAAATCCAATAGAGTTGTGTTTCACCTCCACCATTACCGTCACAAGTAAATTTAGTATAAGTTATTGCAGTGCTGCTAGAATAGTGACTTAAATTGGCAATTGGTCCGATACATGGTTGACCATTTGGTCCGGGCATACCAAATTTATAGGTGTATGAACCGTATGCGAGTGACGGAATTGTATAAACATTGCTACTGAAGGACCCTGCGGCTGAAACCGAATTACCATTCTGATACAGATTGATGCCGCCGCCAGTGTTTGATGGATCAAGTGTAATTTCAACTCTACCATAAAGCGGATCAGCTAGATATTTTATATGAATTACACCATATTTAGCCAAACAAAAAAGAGCACCAGAGAAAAGTATTATGGCGCCAAGAACGATCCCCAATATTAGTTTAGTACGCTTGTCCATTAGGAGGCATTTGCTTATCTGGCGACTGTTCAACTGATTGTGATTGAGGTGACGCAACTGGTGGGGCTGGCGGTTGCTGTGTCACTGCTGTTGGTTGTGGTACTGGGACCTGAGATTGTGATACTGGGCCAGTTACAGTTGGTGATGCCGGTTGTGGCACTGGTGCAACAGGTTGTTGAACAGATTGTGGAACTGATCCAACCACGGCAGGTGTCGGCTGAGGAACAATATTTTCACCAACAACTGGCTGTTGGATATTTTCAATCGGCTTATTCTTAATCGACATGATAATCGAGATAATAAAGTAAATTATACTTGCAGCGGCGGGAATCAAAGAATAGTAGTAACTTTGGTCTAAAGCCAAATTTGCGTACCAAATCCATGATGCTGCGAAACCAATGGTTGCAAACAAGCTGCTAAGTAACAGGTTTTTCTTTTTGCCCTTAGACTCAGGTGATTTCGAAAAAATCATCAGAAGTAAAAATATTATAGATAATAGAGCAAAGATCCCGACTCCAGCAAATAATGGGGTAACTAGCAATGTGTAACCATCTAAATTGGCATTGTAATCATCAGTCTTTTTATTTTCGATGTCGACTTCGGCGTTGTATGCTTCGTTATATTTATCAATGGCTAAATTATAATTATTAAAATCTGAATAGATTTTATCATTTGCTTTTTGTGCGGCCGTGTCGTCGTTGCTATCAATTGATGCAACGCTATTTGCACATTGAGTCGCTACGTCAGAAAAAATTGTAGCGGATTCAGTTGCTGATGTTTTATACGCGCCATCAAGATTTACTGCTAGGCTGGAGTAGATACTGCTCGATGCTTTAAAATCTGTAGTACATTTTTGAAAAATTGACTTAAATTGATCTATGGAATAAGCAGAATTTGTCATATCAGTGGTCAATTTGTCCGCCATAGTCGTGTCTTTGTCAAACTGCAAACCTAAATCAGATTTCGTGTCTGCTTGTGATTTTAGTGGGAAAATAAAAATTAGCAGAAATAGAATCAGAATTTTTAATGAACCAATGTAGACTTTTCCCATTATCCCTCCAATATTATTTACTGTGATAGCTTTCAACAAATACAATTTTGCAATTAAACAATAATTTGCTTTTTTTCTGCTGACTATTTGACCCAAATCATGCTATTTTCTGCGACATTTCCTGCGGCTGGGGCTTTCACCTTAACTGCTGGCAAGTCCTCATAAGATCCTGGATTTGTCACGGTAAGTTTTTTATTATTTTTATTATAAAAGGTGAATGAGTATTGTCCTTCTTTAAGTTTGATGCCAAATCTTCCATCTTCAGAAATAGCGATTGCTGGGCTACCATCAATGAAAACTTTTCCGCCAGACAAAGGTGTATCGCCCTGCATTATTTGTCCCCTTACCCAAAGCTCTTTGCGTTGTATTTGAAATTGCAATGGGCCCTTTTGTTCATCATCATTTACAGTAACTTTCGCAGTTGGTCGCAGTGTATAAGTATATGTTTTTCCGATGTGATTATCCACGACTTCTACTATTTGATCCGTGCCGGAAACAACCCGGTTCAAAGTAAACGAGCCAAGTTTATCGGTAATATCGGTCTTTTTGCCGTATATAACGTTAAGTCCGCTAACTGGAACGCCAGTTTGGTCGGTGATAATTCCCCGAAGACTGGCTGTTGTAAACTTGAATCCTATGGCTTT
>Ga0247840_10002244_pt1 | contig 34874 bp, 17 predicted proteins | sample LaCruzMarch2015__FD_192404 | JGI IMG/M metagenome (GOLD analysis project Ga0247840, IMG submission 192404) | Freshwater microbial communities from meromictic Lake La Cruz, Castile-La Mancha, Spain - LaCruzMarch2015_17m | ecosystem: Environmental > Aquatic > Freshwater > Lake | place: Spain...
GGTCATTAAAAGTAAACCCATTTGGCCCACTCCAACTCCATGAGCCAGGGAGCCAACCAGGACCCGGGCCAAAAAAAACAGATCCACCTGAAGCAACTGTTGCAACACCAGTAGCTTCCCACGCCCCACCGTTGATTTGTGTTTGGGGAGTTATAGCATCGGGAGTACATACAGCTCTTACCTGTAAGAATAAACTACAGGAAAGCACTAAAAAAACAGTTTTTAATATATTTGTTTTCATCATTTTGATATTTTGATTTGAATAATTTTGAATTTAAAACGCTGAGAATATTTTAGTCATAAACGACCATCTCTCATTTTTTTTGTAATACACCCAAGGTATAGATTAAATAAACCCTAATAAATTGAGTATTGTTGATTACAGGCTATGATTGCAACCCTGAAAACATTGAATCTTATTTAGTAATGATCAACTTTTGGGTTACAATTTCTTTGCCTATTTGTGCTTGAACCATGTAAAACCCATTAAACAAACCTGCAATATTTATCTTTGTTAAATCATCAGCACAATTGGATTTCAGCACCACTTTGCCTAAACTATCAAATATAGATATTTCAGCTCCTTTTGCGTTGTTGACATTAACAAAATCAATTGCCGGATTTGGGAAAATATCAATTAGGGAACTACCTGGTGAATTTACTGAATTAGGACCAACGGTAAGAGTAAATGTGTATTGACTTGAACTTCCACACCCATTGATAAATGTAACCACATAATTACCGCTTTGATTGGGTTGAATATTCGTTAACTTAAGTCCGCGTTCTGATGCTGTAATTCCATTTGGGCCAGTCCAATTCCATGAACCACCAATCATATCTGCTGGACCGAAATAAACAGAATCGCCTGCCGCAACTGATGCAACGCCGGTACTTACCCACTCCCCGCCGTTTATTTGTGTAAAGGGAGTTATGGCAGAGGGAGTACATACAATTGGATCACTTGTAACAGTAAGTTTAAATGTGTATTGACTTGAACATCCTCCCGCATTGACAAATATAACCAAATAATCACCTGCCATTTCAGGTTGAATATTCGTTAACACAGGAGCGCGTTCAGATGCTGTAAACTCATTTGGGCCAAACCAAGACCATGTGCCAGGAAGCCAACCAGGATTCGGGCCAAACCAAACACTTCCGCCTCTCCCAACTGTCGCTTCACCGGTACTTTCCCACGCTCCACCATTTATTTGCAAATTAGGAGTTACGGGATCGGGAGTACATTGACCATTTGCATTTAAGAACAAACTACAGGAAAGAACTACAAAAGCTATTTTTAATAAATTTGTTTTCATATTTTTAAATTTTTAGTTTGAAAGAAATTGAGAATTAATAATGTTGAGTATATTTTAGTCATTTTAGAAATTATTAAACGACCATCTCTGATCTTTTTTGTTATATACTTAGAGTACTAAATAGAATAAACTCCAATAAATTGAGTGTTATTGATGACAGATTATGATTGCAACCCTGAAAACATTGAATATTCGATAAATAAAGTTTATCCAATATTTTCAGGGTTGCAAATCCTGAGATGCCCCTGACCAAAGACCGTAGCTATGGTCATTAAATGACAACCACTTCGTGGCATCAGTTTTTATGAATTTTGTTGATATCATCTATACTTAAATGTTTATTGTCTTTATTTTAAAATCTGTTTGGTCTTTTCCGTGTAACCCGAAATTCTGGTAATAAAACATTATGGAATCTTATTTAGAAATAATCATCTTCTGGGTAACAATTTCTTTGCCCCTTTGTATTTGAATCAGATAAAACCCATTGAAAAACCCACTAACATCTATCCTTGTTAAATCATCAGCACAATTGGATTTCAGTACTACTTTGCCTAAACAATCAAATACAGCTATATTAGCTCCTTGTACATTATTGATATTTATAAAATCCCTTGCCGGAACCGGGAAAATATTAATTTTAGAATTATCTGGGAAATCAACCGAATTAATCGCATTGGTAACAATAAGATTAAATGTGGAAGTACTCGGACATCCGGTATCATTGATGTAAGTAACCACATATTCACCGCCTTGAAGAGGTTGAACACTGTCAAACTTAATTTGACGTTCTGATGATGTGTACCCATTAACACCATACCAGTTCCATGAACCACCAAGCAAACTCGGTACAGGATTAAGCACAACTTTATCGCCAGCCGCAACAGTTGCGTTTGCAGATAGTAACCACGTTCCATTATTAATCTTAATATTGGGCGTTATGGTAGTAGGACTGCAATATGAAGTTGTTATATTTGTACAATTGGACAGGGTTACAGCTGCACCAGTCATCCCTGTAATAACATTGTTACTAATTTGACCAGTGTCTGTATAGTTTACATAAATACCCTTTCCCTTGCCATTTGAAATTGTATTGCGAGCAATGGTTACATTGGTGAACCTGTCAGTGCCATTACTCGTACCATAATGTATAGCGCCATAGTCCCAATAAGTAACATAAGGTGTTTGAATGAATGTGTTATCGGCAATATTAGCATTATAGCATGGATTACCTTCATGCCAATACACTTGATCCATTGTTATAGCCAAACCTTGACCTATTCTAGTAAATAAATTATTAGTAACACTTACTTTCCTAAACCCTTGAGCCATTACGCGTACTGTACTGTTTGTCCATTTACAATTTTTCATCTCAAAATATGCGGCATCATTCGAGTTTACATTTAAATCATCATCCGTACTGCCGTTAAATTCACATCCATCAAAATAAACCTTAGATCCAAGACCGAAAGAATGTTGAGGACCTGATCCTCCAATCAACTGGCTGGTACCTGGTTTTGGAATTGCTTTTACCCGGGTATAATGCCAGTCGCCTGTACCTATTCCCCAGCTTATCAGACCAGTACAACCAGTATGGATGGTAATATCCTGAAGAGTCAGTCCATTGACATCTCTTAAAGTGCCTAATCCTTCACCTTGTCCCAATACAATATAATCTCCGACTTTCACAATAGCTGAACCGTTATAAGTGGTAGTAATCGTTCCAGACTGATTGTTTCCCGAAAAGGCAGAGTAAGTCATAAATGGCCACTGTTTATTTGGTGAAGGTGATTTCCATACCCCGTATTGGTCAAAAACCATAAATCTTTCTGTACTTCCTGATGCCGGACTTTTTGGAGTCGGATATCCGCTCATCACATCAAAACTAATGGAATTAGTACCTACGGCAGTAACCTTTGCCTGTGAATATCCGAGAGGATCGGATTCTATAGTCAAAGGTCCAATTATTGAAATGTTGGTTGAATTTGCCACAAAAAACAGTTCGGCTGTTATGTTTTCCTGAATAAAGGTACAACCGGATGCTATAAGCGTAAAATTGCTTTTAAGGTATAAATTAATCTTACGTGAGCCATTTGAAAACCGATAAACACCAGGGGCAAAAGTATAACTTGAACCAGCTTTTGCCAATTCGCTAAGCGCATTGGTAGCCAAAGTTCTTTGAGCTGCTTTTTGTTGCTCCGTATAAACTACAGTATATGCTGGGGCATTCGGATTCCACACCTCACTGTGTACAGGTAAAATCCAATTACAAGCCATTATGACCAAACATGTATAAAAAAAAGGTTTCATATAAATTGATTTTAAAAAAGTTGGGTAATTTATACCATTTTAAGATTAATAATTCTACTCGTAAGGTGAGATATTCATTAAAACTTCACCACCTTCACTTTTAATTTTACGACTAAACAATTCCCTCAACTCTTCGGGAGTAAGTTTTTCTGTTGGTGAAAAATTTGATGAAGACATGTAATCAATCAAAGAGTTATATAATTGTATAGCTTCCGGACGATTAGATAGATCGAGCAAATTACTCATACATACCAATAATTTGCCTTGTCCAATTTTAAACTCAAAAATAAGTCCCAGCTTATGATTTCTCTCTATATTGTCAATTACTTGAACTATTGGACGATATTTCGGGTTTGTATTATCCAGGATAAAAGGGCGACTATTTTTTATTATCGAAAACCATTGCCAATTGGAGTGAAAATCGGTTGGAAAATTTTTAAATAAAGGATGATTGGGGTTTGTCAGAATGCCCATTGTACCTGGAGAAACAGGCTTTTTGATGTATTCGCTAACAGATTTAAACATTCGATAGTTCCAATAATCAGTTGGAAACATACCTCCCACTGTCAAACTATCTAATTTGTTTGATTTCGGAAACAACAAAATACTTTCACCCTTCGATAATCTTTCAAATAAATCTTTATTAACTGATTTTGTTACGGAAATATTATTCGACTGTTTTAATACAGTATTTGCTGGATAAACCCAAAAAGAATAGTTATTACAGATTTCAGTATCAGATAAACTTAGTTTTAACTCTACCTTTTCAGCTTTTGAAATTGAGCCTAATGGAATTTCTATTTTTACTGCATTACTTAAACAACCTTGCGGTACATCAATTGGAATGCTACCGTTTGCTATTTTCTTTTTTTCTGAATTCACTAAAGACCAACTAATCGTTTGATTTGAAACTTTACTATCGGAAAAGTTATATAGCATTATATTACCAGCTATTTGTTCGTTATTAGTATATATAAATTTGTTTGATGAGAATAAAAGTACGATTTGCGAACAGAATGATCTCCATTCTTTTGGAGTAATAAGACCTTTATTTTCCATAAAGGCGTTTAATATACCTACCAATGCTGTACCTTGCCCTGGATAATCCTGCAAGTCTAATAGTTGAAACCCAGCCATTCCGGGAGTTCTTAAATTCATCTCAATATCAGCTCTGTACAATAAAGCAGCTAATTTCCCTGATGCCTTGAGAAAATCAGTAGCCTGATCCAACATCCCTGCTTTTTCAAGTCTATTTTTAAATACATTCAAGTTTATCGGGTTTAATACACCCTTATATTTGTCAATTTCAGAAAAATCAGGATAAAATTGAAATTGTCCGGTTTCATGACCTATTACAGGAATATTACTTTTTGCTATACCTGACGAGAAATTCATTATGGAATTTGGTGTAGAATGATAGATATAACCACCATCATAAGCATCAGCAAAAGAAAAAGAAGCCCGAACATGGTTATTAAAAGATGAATCAATGTCTTTACCAATTCTACAAGTAACATGAAAATCATCAGTGGCTGGTACAGAATTAAACCCTAAATAATTATTAGCACCGCATGAATATAAATGACGTTTATCTTTTGATTTTAATGAATCTATAATTTCACTAAAAACATCCTGATCACCAAACAATTCATTCCCCAGCCCAAACATTACAAACGATGGATGATTACCATAACTGGTAATTATGCGTTGTGCTTCATTTTTTAAATATGGAATTAGAATATCTTTGTGTTTATCGCGGGTTACTGTTCCCCAAAGCGGTAATTCGACTTGTAGATAAATCCCTTCAATGTCGGCAGCTTTAAAACAGGCTTCAGGAGGACACCATGAGTGAAATCGAACATGATTTACGCCGTATTCTTTAACTGTCTTGAAATATTTTCTCCATCCTTCTACGTCCATAGGGGGATAACCTGTAATTGGAAATATGCAACCATCGTGTTTTCCACGTAAAAAAGTCTTATTACCATTAATCAGGAATTGTTTCTCATGTGTCACAAAATCTCTTAATCCATATTCAATTGTAGTATTATCAATTTCTTTATTTCCTTCAAGTATCGATGCCGATAATTTATACAACATTGACGTAAATTCACTCCACAATTTTAAATTATCCCCCAAAGGCAGTTCAAACCAAAAAACTTCATTTTTTAGATTTGTATTAAACTGCTTATTAATAGTGATTAGTGCATCAGGATTATTTAACAATGAGTTTTTAAATTGAAAACTCAATTGTTTGTTTTCTTTGAAATAGTTTATTAATTCAACTTTAATTTTAATTTTTTTATTCTTGAGATCAGGATAAATATTCAAGCTACTAATGTAAATAGGGTCAAGTGCTTCCAATTTAAAATCACCTAATATCCCATTCCAATTAGTTTGAGTATGTTCAGAATAGGCATGGGAATTTATAATTTCATAGGGAAGTACAGAACCATTATCGACCAGTATGGAAATACTTTGTTTTTGTCCAGGTTTCAGAATCGAAGTTAAATCATAAACATGAGGTACTGATACTGCATCATTGGTACCAACATACGTAGAATTTACCCAAACTTTTGTTGGCTTTGTGCGTTCCAAACTAAGTTGAACAACCTTTCCCTTCCATTCAGCGGGAATTTGAATCTCTTTGCGATACCAGGCTTTTCCAACATATTTCCAATTTCTCGTGAGCATAGTGGTTTCGCTACTATTAGTATTCCTGAAACCTTTTAAATTTTCATCTGTTGTGCCAGGCAACGAAATTTTATCAGTTAAATATCTTGTATACCAAAGTTCTTTAATTCCAACATTAGATGTGTCTAGTTGGAATTGCCATAATCCTGATAGATTGATGTGATTTCTGATATTATTGTTGTCGGAAGCGTAAACTGTACTAAATAAAGATAGGGAAATCAAATATAAAATTACAATCTTGTTTTTCATTTTTTTATAATTGTTTTTTTATTGTCAAGTAAGAAGTTGTCGTAGTTTAACTTTGCAAAGATATTTTAATAAACTAGTTTCCTGTAATATCAAAAATATCAAAAAACGTATATTTTGTAACAAACCATTAGAATAAGAAATTGACAAAGTATTTTACAGAACAACATAATTTTTTTTTATCAAAAGTAATTCATATATTCAAATAAGCTGCAAATTTGACTTTCAAATACCAAATCGTTTATAACAATTATAGTACAATTTGTATCAAAACGAATATAACCGGATTGTAATAATACAACGCAGTTTGAAAACCACAAAAAAATAACTACTTTAGTCGCACAAAAATCAATTATAATATCAAATTAGATGAATCACAAAGTCATTTTTAAATTATTCTTATTATTCTTCATTCTCGGTTTTGTAAAACCTTCTGTTGCTAAAGATTATAAAATCACACAACTGTCAAGTAATGATGGTCTCTCACAACAAGACGTTGAATGCATTTTACAAGATAAACAGGGTTTTATTTGGATTGGTACTTATGATGGTCTCAACCGGTACGATGGCAATAATATAGTTCTTTTCAGACACATTCCAAATGATAGTAATTCCATTAGCGATAATCGTATCATTTGTATGAAAGAATGGCAAGAAAGAAATGAATTGTGGATTGGAACTGATGGCGGCGGATTAAATTGTTTTAATCAAAAAACGCAAAAGTTTACTTATTTTTTTGAAAGCGACCGAAATAAACAAAGTCTTTGTGACAATCTTGTAACTTGTTTAGATAAAGATAATAATGATTTGTGGGTGGGGACTTTAAAAGGAATAAACAAGCTGACATTCAGTAGTAATAATAAAATCAATATTGTACGATACAAACTAAAGGGAATCACTGGTGAGCCGGTATCGCTACACATTAAGGCTATTTCGCACGATGTGAATGGGAATATAATAGTTGGTACTGTCAACGGATTGTATTGTAAACAAAAAAACGGTGTTGAATTTGAATTTGTAAAAGGTATGTCAGAATCAGTTAAACAGATAAAAAATGATAAATCAGGTAATATATGGCTGATTACGAATGCCGGAATTAAATTTTATTCACCATCCCAACAAAAGATAAACAATTACCTTTCAACTCCTCGTGTTATAAACTTTAATCTGGAAAACAATTCAGATATACAGTCAATGATACCGATTACCGATCAACTATATATGATTGCAACATCCAAACAGGTTTATTGGATGACACTCAAAGACAATGATTTTGTATTTTCAAAATCTACATTTTCAAAAAATAATTTTTTTGAAAATAATATGATGAAGTCTTTAATGTTGGATAGGTCGATGAATGTATGGATAACGTCTGCATTGGATGGGGTTGCACGATTTGATTTGAATTCAAAATCGATATATCACTATCCACTCATACATGCAAAGGTAGTTGATAAGTTATTTATTCAGGCATTGAAAAAAGACTCTAAAGGCAGATTGTGGATTGGTTCCAGCAAAGGGATATTTATCCAGGATTTCAAAAAAAACTCTACAACACGAATAGAAAACATTGATGATGCTATATTTGACATTATTGAGGATAATAAACAAAACATTTGGATAACTTCATCCAGTGATATACATTTTTTGCCAGTTGGAAATGAAAAAAAGGTTATTTCTATTATGAATCAACCGAATTTACCAAAAGAAGTATCGCCACTTGATGGGCCTTATGCATTGTGTGCCGATAACAGAAATACAATATGGGTAGGAATGAGAAGTGGATTGCTTCAAATTAAAAAAGAGAATAATTCAATCAAAATCAAATTATTTAAATCAAATCGAACTTCAACCAATATTACTAAAATTGTTTTTGAACAGAAGGATAATTCATTGCTTATTGGTACCAAAAATGCCGGATTATTAAAAGCTTATCTTACCGCTAATGGAGATGTGAAAGAAATAATACCTATCAGCAATCCTCAAAATGGAAAATTAGAACATATATGGTCTATCTTCAAAGCATCAAACGGTGTTGTGTATGTTGGTACTGATTCGGGATTAAAAAAGTTGATTCAAAAAAAGGGTAGAAATACCCTTGAGTTCGTTGATTCAGATATCCGCCTACAAACCTACAAAATAGTAGCCATCGTAGGTGATAATAATAACAATCTATGGTTATCAACCAGCATGGGATTATTGTGTTATAACATCGAAAATAAGTCGGTAAAACAGTACTTTAATACGGACGGGCTTTCTACTAACGTTTTGTCAGAGGGTTTGTTATTCGATTCCAATGGTTATTTATTTGTTGGTAGCATAAAAGGACTAAATATTATTGATTTATCTTCTTTGACAGAAAATAATATAGTACCTCAAACCCAATTTTCACTATTGAAAATAAATAATATTCCGGTACAACCATTCAAAGAAGTAAATGGCAGAATACTTTTAAAAAATTCGTTGGAATATACCGAAAAACTGAATTTAAAGTATTACGAAAATAATTTTAGCGTAGAGTTTGCATCCTTACATTTTAGCAATCCTGCAAAAAACAAGTATTCATACCGCTTGGTTGGATTTAACAATGATTGGACTGAGGTGAATAATAGCATCCGAACTGCCACTTTTACAAATTTACCAGCGGGGAAATATACCTTGGAAGTGAAAAGTTCAAATTGTGATGGTGTATGGAATGAAACGCCAAAAACAATGATTATTCAAATTAATCCTGCTCCATGGAATACTTTTTGGTCTTATCTTATCTATTTTATAATTGTTTCCGCCATAATCTATTTTATTTTAAAGTATTATCTCGACCGTCAGAAGCTAAAAAAAGAATTGCTTGAAGAGCATTACCAACATAGCAAAGACCTTGAAATAGCGGAAGTAAAACTAAAATATCATACCAATATAACGCATGAGCTCCGTACACCTCTTTCACTTATTTCGGCTCCAACCGAGGAGTTAATTGCCAAATCGTACAACGATGATTTCTTAAACTCTCGTCTCCAAATTATAAAAAGTAATGCCGACAGGCTGTTACAACTTATCGGGCAATTCCTCGATTTTCGGAAAGTAATTAATGATAAATATACACTTTCTATTGGCAATAATAATCTGAAAGAACTGTTGTTGAACATAAAAGATAATTTTGCACCTTCGGCGAAACTAAAACACATCAACCTTGAAATGTTTTATGATTTGCACGAAAAGAACTTTTGGTTTGACAAAGAAATGGTGAATAAAATTTGTTACAATCTACTTTCGAACGCCATTAAACATACTACGTCAAAAGGCAAAATTTCAATTTATGCCACTCTAAATTCAGATGAGACGCGTGCTTTAATCTCAGTAGAAGACAATGGAATAGGCATTGCTGAAAATGAGATCAGCAAAATCTTTGAGCGTTTTTATCAGGTTCCGGGTTCAGTTGGTGGAACCGGTATTGGTTTACATTTATGCAAACACCTTGCAAACCTACATTTGGGAGATATTACGGTAAAAAGCAGAGAGGGCGAAGGAACGATTTTTACGTTGGAAATACCCATCACTAGGGATGCTTATAATGAAAACGTTATTACAGAAAAAATAATTGAAGTTGTAATGCCAAATCAAGAAATGGATGAAGCGTTGGATGAAGAAATTGATACAAAACCATATATACTTATAATAGAGGATAATTTTGAGCTGAGGGATTATATTAGCAATTTGCTTTCGGAAGTTTATAAGGTGTCAGTTGCTGAAAATGGTGCAGAAGGATTGAAAATAGCCATCGAACAGATCCCAGATATAATTATAAGCGACATTATGATGCCCGTTATGGATGGAATTGAATTTACAGAAAAATGCAAGAATAATATTAATACAAGTCATATTCCTGTTATTTTACTTACCGCCAAGGCGAGTGAAGAAAGCCAGATTGAAGGCTTGACTTTTGGGGCGGATGATTATATTACAAAACCATTTAATCCACAAATTCTTAAACTGAAGGTTAACAATCTAATCAAGCTTACTAAAAAAAGGAAAAAAGAAGTTAGTAAGAACATCGAAAAACTGAACGAGCGAGAACAAAAATTCATCAGTACTTTTGAACAAATTGTGATAGAAAACTACTCAACTCCTGATTTTGGAATTGACAAGATTTGTGGTATGATGTTTATGTCGCGCATGCAGCTATATAGAAAAATGATGGCTATTGTCAACAAAAAACCATTGCAACTTATTAAAGAAATAAAAATGAATAAGGCCTTACAATTGATGAAAGAAAAAGGCATGAATATAACTGAAACGATGTATGAAATGGAATATACCAATTATTCGCACTTCACAAAGCATTTCACCGAAGTAAATGGAATTTCACCACGAAAAGTACTGGGAATGAAAGATTAAAATAACAAAAAGAAAGAATGCCTGAAGATTTAAAATTTTCGGGCATTCTTTCGTAACCTTAAAAAAAACTAAACTGATATCTTTTAACACTAATTATTACTGATCGGATTTGTATTCAAGAATTTTTGAGTCAATATAACCTTGTTCTTTATGCTCCATTTACCCTTGCGTAAAAAATACTTTCTAACAAAAATTGACATGTACCTGCACCCCTTGATGATTTACATCCATGTCTGCGGCTTTTTGAAAATGATGGTGAGCTTTTTCAGCATTTCCGTGACCAAAATACCCTAACCCAAGCATGTAATAGCAATGAATTTTATTGCGAAAACTCAAATCATCATTCCAGATAAGCAAATCAGGCAATGATACTGCAAAATAATCGAGTTTAATTTGTTCCTCTAAATGCTTTTCGCCAAAAGCAATTAATTTATCGAAACGAGAATTCGCTTCATCGACATGACCTAATTTTAGCAATGCCAATCCCTGATAGAAAATTTTATCCGGCTTTTGGTCGTTGTAGAAAATGGCAGCTGCCGGTTCAGTATTTCCGTCTTTAGCTAATTCCCAGTATTCTTTGGCTTTCTCTATTTCTCCTAATCCCTCGAAAGCACAACCTAACCAATAATGAAAATCGTTTTCCTGTGCACCGTGTAATTTACCTTCACCTAAATTATGTGGATATTCCAGACATTCGAGTAGAAGCGAAATGGCCATGGATAAATCCTTTTCGCTGATAGCTATTTTGGCAAGTTCCACACGTGCCAACTGATATTGCGCCGGAACTTTTCCTTCTCCACCTTCCCATGGATGGAATTGACGGCTATCAATGAGATTTTTAGCACGTTCGTAGTTGCCTGTTTGATTACACAAAGTGGCGTATTCAAGATACACATCGTCACGTTGTTGCACCAAATCGAAGTACTTGTCCAAAAATGTCAATCGTTCGGGATGTGGACGACATAAGCGTTTATACAATTGGTCAAGCTCCATCAATATGCGCGCATCAGTAGGGTCGAGTGCAAAGGCTTTTTCCAAAAACTCAACTGCTTTGGTTTCCTGATTCAACTTATTGAAATACGCCAACGATAAATTTCGAAGAACTGTTGGGAATTTATCGTCAATTTCAGCCGATTTTTCCCAACACGAAATAGCTTCCTTGTACTGACGTTTGTCGTACCAAAGATTACCCATGTAATAAGGGGCTTTAGAATCCTTGGGGTTTGCTTTTAGTGCACTTTCCAATGCCTGAATTGCTTCCAATCGATTCGGAAAACAATATTCAGAAGCATGAGCTGCTGCTTTTTCAAAAACTGATTTAGTATCTTTCCCTGCTAAGCTCAATGCCCAACCCATATAGTAAAAAGTCATAGGCGTAGTGGCGCAAACTTTTGTTCCTTCTTCTAATATTTGAATAGCTTCGGTATACATTCCAGCAGCAATATAATCTAGCGCAACTACCTCATAATTATGAATTTCGCCACGCATTAATTGGTGCATCTCTGCTAATACAGAACTTTCATTTGTTAGCAAATACTGCTCGAAACGACAGCCAAAATTGAATAAGTCAATTTTCAACGAATCGGCAATCAGTTCCAATGCTTCATTTTTTCGACCAAGTTTACGTAGAATGGCAGTTTTCAGAACTCGCGCTTTGTGGTTATGCCAGTTGCTTATAAGCGATTTGTCAATTTCGTAAAGTGCATCAGACAGTTTATTATTAATGCATGAAATTTGGGCACAACCAAAGAATCCTGCATCTTGCATGGCTGCATTCCAACACGATTTATAAAATGCATCGTAAGCCACTTTGTTTTTACCCTGATATTGCAATGCTAAACCCAAATTGTAGCGTGGTTCACCATCATACGGATTTGGATTGCGTTGCAACTGGGTTTCAATAGCTTTTCGAAAATACGTTTCGGCTTCGCTGAATTTTCCCCTACGAAGCAACCAAAGTCCCATGGCATTGTTATTTCGCACATCGCTTGGGTCACGGCGCAAGGATTCAAGGTAATAATCGGTGGCATTGTAAGTTGCATGTCGGTATTGCTCCAAATGTAAACCTGTGAGGTACAGTTGCTCACATGTTGGCGTTTCTTCAGGCGACAAAGCAGCTTTGGCCGCCTCGGCTTGCGGACGTTCCACTTCTTCAGTGCGAATGGCAAGCAATTCATGTCCAGCAGAATTACAAACAACTAATTCTAGTTCCTGTAAATCAATTTTTCCAACTTCAATTTCTTTCACATAAACTACTTCGGGACTCAAATCAAATGTTTCTTCCAAAAATCCTTTCAAAATTACTTTGGCGTTATTTTGTTTCGAAGTTACAAATACTTTCACAATAACTTTATCCCCCACTTTGTCCATATTCATCAACATATCTTTCGATGCATTTTTTACAATGCCCAGTTCGCGATATGGTAAAAAGTATTGCGTAAATGTTTTTTCTTCGTAAGGATTTATCCATGTAAAGTCGGGTTGATTATCGGTAAATACACCAGCCATCAATTCAATATATGGACCATCTTCGTCTGTCAAATTTCTATCCCAAGCTTTACCAAAATCACCATTGCCCCATGTCCATTGTTTTTTACCCGGCGAGACATGATGGTTGGCCACGTGTAACACACCAGCTTGCGTATCGTTTTCGTAACCACCCACAAAGTTAAACTCTGAGTTAATAGCCATATACGAAGTGGGAACAGGGATATTTTTATAGTTCGAAATATCGACACCTGCCGAATAATCAATTTTATAATAGGTTCCCGTGGCAATAGGGAAGGTCGAAACATCTCGTTTGCCGTGGTCGAACACCGCATGTACATCGGGCGGAAAAACGGACTGATAAAAATCGTTTACCGCAACTGCCGGATTTGCCCACCACAGAAATGTTTGCGGCATAGGTGTTGGGTTGTAAAGTTTCCCTTTTATTTCAAGGTACGCCTTTCCCGGATGCAAGGTAAAGCCTGCCATACCTTTCTGGTGAAACATTTTTTCGTTTTCACTCACCCAAACAGTCACGCTACCATCTGCATTGTTTTCAATTGTATAGTCTACAGGCAAAAAAGTGCTTGGGCGATGATGTTGTGGCCAGTTAAACTCTATGCCACCCGAAATCCAGGGACCAGTTAATCCTACCAATGCAGGTTTTATCACCTGATTGTAATAAATAAAATGGCGTTTTTTTATCTTATCATAAGCCATTTGAACACGTCCGCCTAATTCGGGCAGAATCATTATTTTTATATACTCATTTTCTAAAAAAACCGCATTGTAAATTTTATCGTGCTTTTCGTCAGCAATTTTTTCTATAACCGGATAGGGGTAAACCACACCGCTACTACCCTGATAAACACGTTTCTCCAAAAAAATTGGATTTTTCTCAGGTTGACCAATTTCATAAGTCGGAATTGCTACTTCTTCGTTCCACACTCTCACTTTACTTGTTTCTACAGTACTTTTAATCAGATACTCTGTAATTTTTTCCATTTTCAACAATTTAAAAACCAAACAACAAACCTTTATATACCTTTTTATTTAACTAATTCTTTTTCAATTTCTTCTAACGATTTCCCTTTTGTTTCGGGTAGTTTTATCAGAATAAATATAAATCCCAACATGCAAATTCCAGCATACACCCAAAATGTTCCGGATGCTCCTAATCCTTTATTTAACAATGGGAATGTGTAGGTAAGTACAAAACAGGCAATCCACAAAGCAAATGTGGCCAATGCCATAGCAGCCCCACGAATGCAATTGGGGAAAATTTCTGAAAGAATAACCCATACAATGGGTGCCAACGACATGGCATAAATGGCAATGGCTAAAATAACCAAACTTAATACTGCAATACCTTTTAATTCGAAATAGAATGCGCCACCCAACAATAAATAAGTTACAGCCAACCCAATCGAGCCAAGCACCATTAGTTTCTTACGACCCCACTTGTCAACAGTAAACATCGCAACTAACGTAAAAATCAGATTTACACTACCGGTTATTACAATATTAAATAATGTATCATTTACTCCATAACCAGCGGCCTTAAAAATCTCTTCGGCATAATTAAATACCGTATTTATGCCACACCATTGCTGAAAGACTGCCAACACGATTCCAATAATCAGCACATTTCTGAATTTGGGTTTAAATAATTCTTTGAAATCAACTTTTTCGGTAACATCATTTAACGTTGCCTGAATATTAGCCATTTCTTCTCGCGCATACGCTTCTCCACCTATCTTTTTTAAAGTCGGAAATGCTTTCTCGCCTTTACCGGCTTTCATTAGCCAGCGAGGACTTTCGGGTAATAAAAATGTGAGCAATAAAAAGGCAGCAGAAGGAACTGCACAAGCATAAAACATCCAACGCCAGCCCATTTGTCCATTCCACGATGCCCGAATAAATTCGTCGGAAGCACCTTCAGGAACTGCATCGGCAATAAGTAGATTGATTACTTGCGCTCCTAATATCCCAACAACAATGGTCATTTGGTTCAACGAAACAAATTTCCCACGCATTGATGATGGCGCTACTTCGGCAATATACATGGGCGAAAGTGCCGATGCTAAACCAATACCAACGCCACCTATTAGTCTGAAAACGATAAAAGCGTAGTAACTCGATGCTGCACCAGTACCAACTGAAGCTAAAGTAAAAAGAAATGCTGATAATAAAAGTGGCCATTTTCGACCAAATTTATCACTCACAACGCCTGAAACAACTGCACCTAAGACGCAGCCAATAAGAGCCGAACTCATAGCCCATGCCTGTAAATTGGCTGACGATGCAATATCAAAAAAACGTTCGTAAAAAGGTTTAGCACCGCCTATCACTACCCAGTCGTAACCAAATAGCAATCCTCCCATGGCTGAAACCATCGAAATACCCAGAATGTAGGATTTGTTGAATTTTATCATCGAATTATTTATTTTGATTTATTTGATTCATAATCTGTTTTCAAAACCCATCCTGTCCATTCCCATGGGTTTTTTATTATTCCACTGACAACATTTTCCCAAAAATTCCAGGCAACTTTTTCTCTGTTGTCGTAGGGATATCTGTCGAAAACATCTCCATTTCCAAGCATTCGTGGATCTTTATGTAGCTTCAGTTGAGCAAACAACTCCATTTTTAAATCATTCATTTTGATTTTAGACAAATCATTGGTAGCCAGACTATTAAAACAGAATTTGTCATTGGTCAAATCGTAAAGCTCATCTTCGGTTCTAATTCCAAAATTTAAAGCCCAATAAGTTGAATCAATGTGTTGCCGATTAAGATTCAAAATAACGCTTTTTGTAGGCGAACCATCGCAATCTAAATACCCTGTTTCCGGATTACCTACCGGGTATAGATTAGGTTTTAAATTGCAAATATACAGGAAATTGTCTTTAAATATTGATCTAATAGGATAACCCTGATTTTGAGGTCTGCCATAATCGTCACGTTCACGACCGGAAATTGTAAAATTTCTTTCTGATTCCACTCTTCCTTCTTTATTTGATTTAAAAATAGTTGTGAGGGAGTGACCTGCAGGAGTTTGCAATCCGGATTTTTCTACACTCTGACCGCTCACATCCAGAAAAGTAGGTGTAAAATCAACAAAATTGACGTAATCTGTTACTGTTCGCCCTGGATTTGAAATACCGTTTTTCCATAGAATCGCCAATGGCATGTGAGCAGAATACTCATAATTATTGGCTTTTGAGCGGGGAAATGGCATACCGTTATCGGAAGTAATAATTACAATCGTATTATCAAGTATTCCTCGCTTTTCCAATTCATTTATCAATCGCCCAATTTGGGAGTCAAAATACTCAATTTCAAAGCCATAATCGAGCATATCAGTACGAACTGAATCATTGTCAGGCCAAAACAATGGAAAATCGTCTATCATACTTTTTGTTTTCCTACCCATATTTTCTCCGGAGCCATATTCGTAGTTGCGGTGTGGTTCCCACGACCCGAACCAAAAGAACCATGGTTTTTCTCCATTGTTGTGATTCAAGAAGTCGGCAAAATTGGCAGCATAATCGTTGTTGTCGATCTCGGTAGTTAGTGGAAGTAAAGTTTTACTTTGATAGGCCTTACCCGTTAATTCACGCGATTTTCCTTCCTGGGTTTTACCCGGATTGCCTGGTGCCCAACCTTTACCTGTATAAGCAATTTCATATCCGTTTTCATTTAAAGCTTCTGTAACTACTTTTAAATCAGCAGGGAAATTACAGTTGTGATTTCCGGCTTCGCGTGATTGCCATGAATATAGACCTGTTAATATACTTGATCTTGAAGGACCCGATTTCGGATTTGCTGTATAGCAATTTGAAAATAAAATGCCCTGCTTTGCAACTTTATCGAATACGGGCGTATTAACCCAACGACTACCATTGGCACTGAAATGATAATAGGTTGCATCATCAGCCAGACAAAACAATATATTAGGTCTGGTTGATTTTGTATTGCCTGCTTCTGAAACAAGAAACCTAGTTAGTGCTAAAGCGGTTATTGATAGTTTGAAATACCTAGAATGGCTCATTATTCTAATAAAATGAATATAATTTAAGATTTGTGTAGTATTTCTTTATCTTAATAAAACGATTTGAAATTTTTATACCTTCGGGAATTGCATATATCCCAACTACCTAAACATTGAATATTAGCATCTAAAAGTGAGCCATCTACTGAATTATTATCAATTACTTCAGAATTCAAAGTCCTATTCTCTTGATTAGAATTCTGCATCACAGATTATTACCGATAGAGACCTACTGACTTTATCTTAACCTCATTAACAACTCCAGACTGAGGGATAGGGGTTGAAACGACGAAACCAATAGTTACATCCTAATCATTTGCAACAGGAGCTGGAACCAAGAAGTTTGTGTTGATCTCAACAATTGCCGTTTTCAACTTAGTAGATGTTGCAACCTGAGCACTTTTCACATCAATTCCAATTGCAAGACGTTTATTGGGTTGTGTTCGTATATAACCCAGATCAATCGTCAATGCAAACCCTTTAGATTCTTCACCATCATTCAACGTTACGAAGGAATCCAACGTAAAAGCCGTAGAAGGTAGAAGTTGAAGCTGTGCCCCTGTAATGTTATTTAATTGTTCCGCACTTATTAATTGGTTAATAGTATCGTTATTAATCATTATTGCCACCTCAATTACACCTTTATTGTTAATACCTGAACGATAAACACTTAGTGGAATAATCAGTTTATTGCCCTCTAAATCCAGCTTATAACGATACGTCCCAGAATCTGGATTAAAAGCATCAATATTATAAACTCCGGAAGAAGCTGCAGGCATATAAATCATCTGATTTGGATATTCAGCATCTGCAATTTCATTATAATTACACGAAGTGAATGATATGAATATAGCACTTACAGCTATCAATATCATTATTTGGTTTCGAATATTCTTCATAATTTTAAACATTATTTGTTATTATTATTTGATTGAAATAGAGATACTTACCAGAGTGGATTTTGTGGCCAATCATTACCTTCGGTAAGTAAAACACTTTGAGGAATTGGGTAAAAATACATTTTAGGTAAAAAGACTCTTTTTTCAACCTCCTTTTTCTCATATTTTAGTATGTTATTTGACTCTACAATACTCATACCATAGAGTGGTTGATTCAATACATCCATGGCTATCATCCAGCGACGAACATCCCACAAACGATGACCTTCAAAAGCCAGCTCAATTCGTCTTTCGTTTCGGATTCTCTCCCGCAGTTTTGCCTGGTCTGTTTCTGTGATTGCAGGCATCAATACATTCTTTCTCTGTCTTGTTTTATTTGTGTAAATCAAAATATCCGCATCTCCAGGTTTGTATTCATTCAAAGCTTCGGCATAATTTAGATACATCTCTGAAATGCGAAAAAGTGGCCAGGAGTGAACACTGGTTCTATTCAAATCCAGATCCAGCGTGGGATCAACTAACTTACGTAAATAATATCCGGTTTTTGTTCCGTTAGTTACCCCGCCATCAGCGTTTTTTCCACCTGTGGTGCAATCAAGAAATATCGTCTTAAATTTTGATTGATTAAAAAAGACTGTAAAACCCATACGAGGGTCCCTATTGTAATATGGATCTGAGCTATGAGCCGGGTTATTCCAGTCAAACGGGGTACCATTATTCATTTCGTAGGCATCAATTAAATTTTGTGAAGGAGTAACACTGCCACGTGCAATGGCATCGACACCAACAGGAAAATTTAATTGTTCAAAATAATTATCTGTTCCGTTACGACGAGCCATTATTATCTCAGGATTATCAAATTTCTTTCCTATACTTGTATAATCAATAGTTAATGAATATCCGGCTTGTGATGATAGATTGATGACAGCCTTAGCAGCATCTGCGGCTTCTTTCCACATGGTTGGTCTGTCGCCTGTAACCGAAATTAATTCAGGGTGTTGATACCCTGATGCCCACTGTGATGGTGAATTGTATAAATCGCTTGCTTTGTAAAGTAGGACACGACTTTTCAATGCCAATGCAGCCCCCTTTGTAACTCTCCCAATTTCGGCACCCGAATACTTGACGGGAAGTGCTCCTATTGCTGATACGGAATCGCATTCACTTACTATGAAATTAAAGCAATCAATTAATGAGTTCCGTTTTATAATCGAAAAATCGGTTTCGAGAGTTAGAGGCTTGGTAATAAGTGGCACACCTCCATATCTTTTGACTAATTCAAAATAATAAAATGCTCTTAAAAATCGTGCTTCATTTTTCCAATTCTTAATTTCGGCACTGCGTTGACTATAAATCAATTGTGAATCACTGGATGGATCCAATCGAAAAGCCTCCAAATTCACTTCAGCTGCCGGAGAAAGGAAATCATTCACTTTACGAATCGCAGTGTAGTATCTGCCAAATACATCATCCGGATTATTATATTGATTCCATGAACCTGAATTTATGGCTTGTACACTTCCCTGATAAGTATAATCAGCCTCATCACAAGCAGAAGCTTGCATACCATTTCCTATTTCAAAATACCCATTAGGAAGATCTGAATATAAACCCGTAAGTTGTTTCAATACAAAATCATATTGCGAATTCACTTGTTCTTTGGTGAGCGATGTTATTATTTCCCGATCTAAGTCGACACACCCACTCAAGATTAGGACTATCAGCCCGACACCAATATTATATATTTTATTTTTCATTTTTCTCATTATTTACTATGTTTAAAACTGAAATTTAGCACCAAAACTTAAAGTTCTTACCGCAGGATATCCCGTTAATACCTCCGGATCGGTATCTTTCAAATAGTCGAGTGAAAAAACATTATTACCATTCATAAAAAGACGCAAAGTTGACTCTTTACTTCTCATAATATTCTTAAAAGTGTATCCGAATTCAAGTGAACGAAGTTTAAGAAAACTACCGTCGCGTTGCCAAAATGTTGACCCCTGGAAGTTGTTAAGGTCATCTTCGGCTGAAAGTCTTGGATAGGTTGCAGTTTCGGGAGTTTCGGGAGTTTCGGGAGTCCATCTGTTGAGTGCAAATTCAGAGATATTTCCTCTACCCTGAAAAGCCTGATAATAGCTACTCCCTAAATATACTGTTCTCTGTCCAACTGCATGAAAAAAAGCGGTCATATCAAAACCTTGGAATGTGCATCCTAAGTTCAGACCCAATGTCAGATTGGGGATACTAGAATTTCCAACCGGATACCAATCATTACCATCGATCAGGTTATCTCCATTCTGATCTTTATACTTTAAGTCACCTGGTTTTACCGTCGACCAAGTAGGCTTTGCCACACTTGGATTATCAATATCCGCTTGTGTGTAAAATCCTTGCGCAACCAGTGCATAGGGCTGATCAATTTGCTGACCTGTACGGTAGAAATACTCCTCCGTTTGTATGGGTTCAGAATTGAAAACAATCTTATTTTTAGCGTACCATCCATTCAGTTCCACAAAATATGTAAATTTTTCACCGTGATTTCCATTGTAACGGATTGAAGCCTCAAATCCCTGGTTATTCACTTTCCCAACATTCGCTAAAGGAAGATCTGCTCCAATATAGACAGGCACATTACGACTGGGAGATGAAAGAATGTCAAAGCGATTGTGATTGAAGTAATTAAAAGACAAATCAATCGCATTAAATATATTGGCATCAAATCCTATATTAAATTTTTTCTCTTTCTCCCAGGTTACAGTTGGATTCCCCAGACTACTCATAGACAAACCATATAAAACAATATTGGCCTGACCTAGATAGTAGCTTCCAACATAATCTCTATACTCCTGATCATACATGAATCGAGTGGGGCTTCCAATTTTATCATTTCCTGTTAGTCCATAAGACACCCTAATTTTGAGATAATCTAGAATTTTATTCCCCTTTATGAAATCTTCATTTGAAATAATCCAACCCAACGAACCAGCAGGGAAGAATCCAAAACGTTTACCTTTAACGAAAGTTTCGGTGCCTTGATAGCCCATTGATAGCTCTGCAATATATTTCTGATCATACGTATAGGTTAGTCTACCTCCACCACCAACATGTTTATAAGGTTGTTCAGGTCCTTGTATATATTCCTCATAATTGTACATAGCCGTTGCATCAAATTGACTCAAACCAAACTGACGTGAATAGTCAAGCGAGAATTGCATTGTTGAATTGCGCCATTGATTAGAAATTCCTTCATTTCCAGTTAAAGAAGTATTTTCTCCGAAAGGAGTACCAACAATAATCGAACCTTCTGCCGATTTAGAAATTGGATATCGGGCATAAGTTTTGTTTTTATTTGAATATCCAATATACCAACTGTTGAAAGCTACAGATCCCGACGCGCTTAACCCTTTTGTTATCATGTCAAGCTGTTGGATAAGCTTCAGTGAGGTGTTGATTGTGCGGCTATTTGAACTCCAGTAGCCGGTTTCAAGCAAGTCTGCTACAGGATTGGTAAAAGTTGAATTTCCACCCCAACTTCCATTTGGGTTACGCACCGGAAATGAATTTGGATTTACCATTGACAGCTTATTAAACAAGCCGGAAGTTGTTTCTTCAAATGGATTTGCGCGATCTTCAACTGATAGTCCAACTGTTACTGCCGCGGATAATCGTTTTGAAATATTGACATCTACATTTGAACGAACATTGTAACGTATATAGGATTTGTTGATAGAGTTAGTTGACATATCACCCGTTTTCTTCAACAAGCCATCGCTATTCAAGACATTCAACAAAACAAAGTAACGTGCCACTTTATCGCCACCTCTAAAATTAAGATCAAAATTATATATTGGAGCTACACCCCTCAATACTTCATTATACCAATTTACATTAGGATGGAGATAAGGATCGCTACCGTCCTTATATGCAGCCAAATCAGCATCACTATACTTCACGCTCGTTACTCCATTATTCAATTGTGCTTCATTGTACAATCTGGCATAATCATAAGCTCCCAGAAACTTCGGCAGTCGGGTAGCTTGTTGAAAACCAATTTTGGTGCTAACACTGACTTTCAAAGGAGATATTTCACCCCTTTTTGTTTTGACTAAAAGCACTCCGTTGGCACCTCGAAGACCATAAATGGCAGTAGCAGCTGCATCTTTGAGTAACGTAATGCTCTCAATCTCTTCAGGTACAAGTTCAGAAAAAGAACTCCGAGAACCATCGACCAGCACTAACATACTGCGGTCTCCCTGATAGGTTGCTAAACCTCGTGCTAGTAATGTATTATTAACTACACCAGCCTCATCGCTGCCTTGCGTTACTGTTAGGCCGGGAATACGGCCAATAAGCGAATTCTGGAGGTTAGTACTGATGGTTTTCTCCAGTGTTTCACCAGCAACAGATGATAAAGCGCTCGTTGTTTTATATATAGATTGTTGAGAAAAGCCTATATCGTTTTGTTTTTGATACTTCTGAACAAGAGATTTCTCTTGAACTGAATCATTCTGCGAAAAAGCAAATGCATGAGGCAAAGCCATGGCGATTGCTAATAGAACAAATTTATTCCGCTTATATGTCATGAAAGTTGAATTTTAAAGTGATTGAACTATTTAAAAAAATCAATAACCGGGGTTTTGTATTAAATACCCTTTGTCTATTTCATTTTGTGGAAATGGATACCGATACATTGCCAGATTGAACGATCTCACCTCAAACACATAAGGCATGTAGCTGCAATTCTTGGTACCAGGCGATGTATAGATATGTATTCCATACATTTTGCCTTTCATTATTCCTTCGTCGGCAATTTCCCAACGCCTTATGTCGTAAAGACGATGACCCTCAAATGCTAATTCAATAGCACGCTCATTACGGACTTTTTTGCGAAACTCATCTTGCGACAAACCTCTTGGTATTTTAGGCATTCCGGAGCGTAAACGAATCGAGTCCAATGCACTGTATGCCTCTTCCGGAGGGGTTTGATGAAATTCGTTTAAAGCCTCTGCATAATTCAAATATGCTTCAGGAAGTCTGAAAATAACTCCGTTGGGAAAAGCTGTAACAGGTCCCGTTGCTTTAACACTATAAGGTAGCGGTTTATGAGACAAAGGGCCTTCGCAACCGCCACCATTGGGACGATTTTTTCCATTAACAGATAAATCTAACTCTGGATAATCATCGTTAAACCGTTGCCACTGATACGTAATTGTTTGTTTAAACCGAGGGTCCATATTAGCATAGATATCCATCAAATCAGTCCCTCCATTATCATTCCAGGGTTGTTTTGTCCCATCTTTTCGTTCGTAAAGCTTCGTAAAATTATAGGTAACCCAATACCCCGCACCATTTGGGGAAAAAGGACTCCATGGGAAATGCCATATTGCCATTGCCCACTTCGACTTTTCTGCTAGAATTATTTCACTATTGTCATTTACTTCCCAGGCATATTGATAGTTCTTTGTTATACCCTGATCTGTTACCAACTTAATACCTGATTGTTTTGCTTCATTAAGGAGTTCGAGTGCTGCATCCACTGCCAGTTTCCAACGGTTGGCATCGTAGTTTCCATAACAAATTAACGAATTATTTTTACCAAGGTCAAGATATGGCTTTTCCGTATTGAATGTTTTGCTGGCGGCATAAAGCAATGTGCGTGATTTGAGAGCCATTGCAGCTGCACGAGTTGCTCTTCCTCTAAGACTTGTAGGATACTGATCGGCAGCCGGCAAATTGTTGATCGCCTCGTTACAATCTTCTACAATAAATTCAACTACATCCTTCACTGAACTACGGGGAACATTTAAATCATCTGCAGGGGCAAATCTTTTTTTGACGATGGGAACTCCCCCATATTTGCGAAACAATTCAAAATTATTGAGAGCTCTGATAAACATTGCCTCTCCCATTACTTGTTTTTTGTAAACCGGGTCATCGAATGGAGCCGTGTCAATACGTTCAATTAAAGTATTAGCGCAACGTATTGCTTTCCAATATGTGAAAAATCTTCGGTCACCTGTATTAGTAGCACTCATTCCGGCATTGTTCCAGGCAGCCTGAACCCAGTACCAGCTATAAAAAATTTCACATTCGTCAGTTGCAGCAGCTGTCATACAGTCACTTTTATCGCGTGTGTCCCAATTAGCCAAATCGCTCATCACTCCATAATAGTAGGTGGTGGCAACAAATGTTTCCACTTGGTTCTTAGATGAGAAAATAGTGTCCTCAGTAACATCCACCCCCGGAGCTTTATCAAGAAAGTTGGTAACATCATCACAGGAATACATCAGGCTAAGCCCTAAAACTGATAAAAAAATATAAATTAGATTTTTCATGTATTATGAATTAAAAATTAACATTAACGCCCAAGTTCATGGTTCTTAAAAGAGGGTACGGTTCATAATTTCCAGCATCGTAAGTAGGTATTTCAGGATCTTCCCCGGGAAATAATTTATCCCAAGTATATAGATTATTTGCATTTACATAAATACGAAGCGAAGAAATACCCAATTTTTTCAGAATATTACCTGGTAGGGTATATCCTATCTCTACGTTTTTAATACGTAGATAACTTGCATCTCTCACCCACAAGGTTGATAGTTGATAGTTGTGCACTTGGGATGCATTTGCAGAAAGGTGAGGAAAAAGGATTTTTTCACCATTTGCATAACGTTCAGGAGACCAACTATAATCCTTTAGATAATCAATTGCTGAACCATCTTCCAGAAATCCTCTATTACTTTTTTTGGAGGCCATGAACGATACGTTACTGGAACCTTGAAATAGAACAGAGAAGTCAAATCCAACAATTTCACCCCCAAAAGAAAATCCATAAGAAACTTCGGGAAAATCTGAATATCCGATAGGCACCATATCGAATGAGTTAATTTTACCATCGCCATTTACATCCTTATACTTCACATCACCCGGCTGAATCTTGTTATTCTGAAAACTTGAAACAGGCCGATTCGGATCGTTCACTTCTTCCCATGTATTGTAAAATCCCTCAGCTATAAAACCGAAAAATTGATTAAACCGTTGCCCTGTTCGTTGCATATAAGGATAAGATGGAGTTACTTCATCGCGGAATACAACTTTGTTTCGTGCAAAAGTATAGATTCCCTTTAACCAGAAATTTAATTTACCAACCCGATCTCTAAAGCTAATTTCCCCATCAAAACCTCCGTTCTTCATTATACCCATATTGTAAGCCGGCAGGTCGGCTGCAACAATTGCAGGTATTGTTGATCTGTCAGTAAGAATATCACTGCGGCTTTCTCTAAAAAGGTCGGCAGTAATCTTGATTTTATCTTTCCATATACTTAAGTCAACACCCACATTCATTTTTTCGGCACGCTCCCAGGTAAGATCGGGATTGCCCATTTTACCTTCATAAGAGGCATTATATATGGTATAGTTCTGACCTACTACTCCATAATTATAAGTAGGAGTATCGAAAATTGTTTGAGAATTATACAAATATGCCGTTGGCATGTAGAGGAAACGATTTCCTCCAATCTTATCATTCCCGACTACACCATAAGAACCTCGTACTTTGATGTAAGAAACAATATCATTTTTTGGAAAGAATTTTTCTTCTGAAGGTACCCAACCGAGTGAAAATGCCGGGAATAAACCAAACCGTTTGTTTGGAGCAAAGTTTTCAGTACCATTGTATCCGGCATTCACTTCGGCCATATATTTATTTTTATAATCATAAGTCATACGCCCAACAACACCCTGATAACCATTCGGAATTAGGAATGCTAATGAAGGACTATAATATTTACTCTGATTATATATCAGAAGACCACCTAAAGTATGATCGCCAAATTTACGTGAATAGTCGATTCCTGCCTCAAAGTATACCTTTCGGTTTTTCCCAAATCCTTCATTGATAGAGAATGCACCTTCTTTACCAACAGGTATAAACACAGCACTTCCATCTGTAGCTCTTACTGCATTATAAGTCACTAAATCTTTCACATAACGGGTTACATGTGTATTATAATTTTGATATGAAATCAAAGAATGAACTGAAATACCCTTAATGAGGGCATCGAGTTTGTAATCAACACGAGTAGATGCATTTAATTGATTTGCATACGTATTTAACTGACCAGTTCCAGCATTCAATAAATACAGTGGATTAGGGGCCGAATTATATTTCCCAGGTAAACTATTGATTAGTTTCCCATCATAGATGCCGGGGCCTGATGTTGGAGGATTGGCAAAAGCATTTGCCAAAATATATTCCGAATTATTATTAGGAGATTTTCTATCTTCTAACTGATCTGACACGTTGAGTGAAATACTTAAATCCTTTGTCACCTGGAAGTCGAAGTTTGTTCTGAAATTATAACGATCATAACTAACCTGAGTATTATATCCACTAAGCAGATTTGTATTATTATACATTCCTTGTTGAGAGAAATACCCCAAAGACACAAAATACTTTACATTCTTAGTACCACCACTAATATTAATATTATGTTGAGATTGATTCGTATTCTCTTTAAATATAAGCTTAGTCCAATCCGTATCCGGATAAAAAATAGGATCGGTATGATCTCTATATTTTATTAACTCCTCTTCTGAGAACTTAGGCGTGTAATTACCTGTTAAATACCCATCATACGTAATCGCTTCATTAAATGAACGAGCCCAATCATAGGCATTCATTGGTTTACGCAAATCAGTAAACCCTTGGGTAGCAAAATTCGTGGATAGACTCACCTTTGGTTTAGAGGTGGTACCTCGCTTTGTTGTAATAAGTATCACACCATTGGCACCACGCACTCCGTATACAGCTGTTGCAGATGCATCCTTTAATATTGATACATTTTCTATTTCATTGGGATCAATATTATTATAGGTCTCTGACTCTACCCCATCAACCATAACCAATGGATTTTGTAAATTTCCGTCAGCGAATGTACCAATACCACGAATGCGAATTGTAGCCTGGTCTTTCCCCGGTTCCCCGCTTTTTTGAACAGCGGTCAGACCAGACATACGTCCAACCAATGCATTACTGATATTGGCTTGCGACGACTTTAGCAGATCTTTTGTAACAACAGTTGATATTGCACCTGTAACAGTTGCTTTTTTCTGTTTACCATAGCCTACAACCACAACTTCGCTCATAATAATGGTCTCATCTACCATTACAACTTTCAAATTTGTTGTCTTTTCAATTGAGACACTTTGCTGAACCATTCCTATGAATGAAAATGTTAGATTTTGAACTGATGTAGGAACATTTAAAATGAAGTGTCCATCAGCTCCAGTTACAGTACCAAGACCTGCAACATTATCAGCTTTAATAGTGACTCCTGGCAATGGATTTCCAGCAGCATCTTTTACAATACCATTAACCTGCTTTTTTTCTGAAAAATTTTGATTGTTGTTACTCTTAGTTTGTGAATGAAGAGATTCCACTGACGAAAAGATTATAACACTAAAGAGAAGGAAAGCATACAAAATAGGTTTGTGCCTATTTGTTGCAAAGAACAAACGAACTGTTTTATCAGTCTGCATCATGTGATTAAATTTAGTTAGAAATAGACATTACATTAAAAACAAATCTATAAGCTTAATGAATAATGTTTATTCCTATTATCCAATTAAACGAATAATTATTCCAATGCAAAAGTAGAACAAACAGATTGATTCTTACTGTTTCTTTTGTAACAAAAATCGTAAAAATAATAAGAATAAAAGATAACTTTGCTTTTTTTTAAATTAATCAGTTGCCTGAAATAATTGTGTAAATATAATTTTATAATGCTCGCTGTTGTTATTTTTAATGTTATAAATTATAAGATATCTGTTATATTTGGATATATAGAATCACATTACACTTTGTAATTTTGTGGGTGATTGTTTCTCAAAAGAAATAGTTTGTAAATCTCATAATTAAACAGCAATATACAAAATTAAATTTTAAAAAATGACTAAAATCAGAGTTCTTTTTATCCTCTTGGCTATGCTATCAATTAATGGCGCTCAAGCACAAAAACAGATTGATGTAGCTGACTTTGGTGTTACTGAACAAACAGCAGATTGCACACCAGGAGTTATCAAAAGCATAAACGCATGTAAGCGTGCTGGTAATGCCATCTTGATATTTAAAAAAGGCACCTATCATTTCGATTCAAATTATGGGATTGATAAATATTGTTTTATTAGCAACAACACCGAAGGTTTAAAGCGTATTGTATTTCTGTTGGAAGAAATAAAGAATCTTACTATTGATGGACAAGGTTCAAGCTTTATTTTTCATGGGTTTATTAATCCATTTGTAATTAACAACTCTAAGAATGTCAAATTGAAAAATTTCTCCATTGATTTTGTCCGACCTTTCCACAGTGAAGCTACTATAATTGCCAATAATGCTGATGGCATTGATGTTGAAATTCCAAAAAATTATCCATACCGCCTTTATAATGGCACATTACAATTTATCGATATAGCTAAAGATGAAGGTCAGAAAACAACTGTCAGCAAAGAGATTATATATGAATATAGTCACTTACTTGAGTTTGATTCAAAAAAACTTGAAACCGCATTTATGGCAAATGATTACTATTTAGGTGGTACACCATTGGTTGCTACAAGTTTAGGGGAACGGAAAGTTAGGATATTTTGGAAAAACTTGAAAGGAACTGTTGGAAACACTATGGTTTTTGGTTTTGCAAACCGCAACCATCCCGCATTTTCAGTTTCCGATTCGCGTGATATCCGTTTCGAAAATGTAACAATTCATCATGCTGGAGGTATGGGTATTGTTTGTCAGCGAACTCGGAATATTTCCGTAATTTCATGTAAGGTACAACCATCAGAAGGCCGTATAATAAGCACTACAGCCGATGCCACTCACTTTACAAATTGTACTGGGAAAATTGAACTGGGAAATAGCATATTCCAAAATCAAATGGACGATGCAACCAATATTCACGGTATTTATGTACAAATTGCCGAACGTTTAAACCCAAAAGAGTTTATAGTTCAACTAAAACATAGTGAACAATTAGGATTTGATTTTCTTAAACCCGGCGCGTTAATTGAATTTGTGCAGGGTAAAAGTCTTATAACAAAAGGACATGCTAAAGTAGTTGAATCGACACGCTTAAATAAAAATTTCAGACGTATAAAATTGTCGACTGAATTGCCGGAAGGTATTAAAATTGGTGATGCAATAGGTGAAGTAAGTGATTCACAATTTGTACATATACATAATAATTATATTGGACAGAATCGTGCACGTGGAATGTTGCTCAACTGTACTGGTAAAACAATTGTTGAAAACAATCGGTTTCATTCTCCAGGTGCTGCCATTCTTTTTGAAGGAGATGCATACTTTTGGTTTGAACAAGGTGGTGTAACAGATTGTACCATTCAAAATAATATTTTTGATAATTGTCTTTTCGGGCTTTGGGGAAATGCCATCATTGCTGTTGGCGCAGGAATAACAGAAAACAAAGATACTAGTCGTTACAATAAAAATATCAAAGTATTAAACAACACTTTTCGCACCTTTGATGAGGGCTTATTGCTTCATGCATATTGCGTTGATGGTCTGGTATGGAAAGGTAATAAAATTGAAAAGACAACTGATTATCCAGCCACAAGGGTTTCAAACTCTCTTTTTAAAGTGGAGAGCAGTGACAATATTAATATCGATCAAGATACTTCTAATAATAAATTCGTATATGACAAATAAATATCAATAATATTAAAGAAAACCTTACTCAAAAATTATATTAAAATGAAAACTGCATTCTCATTTATAATAGCCATTTTTTTGATATCTAATTCGATGGATAGTTTTGCAACTCAGAAAGACGCTAAAGAGCAAATAATCCATTTCAATGTAAAACAGTTCGGTGCAATTGCCGATGGAAAAACAGATGATTCAGAAGCCTTTCGTATAGCAATTTCAGCAGCTATAGGAGCGGGAGAGAAATCTGTTGTGTTTGTTCCTGCCGGATGTTATAAGTTAGATGTACCAATGGGAAGAGGTATGTTGGAGATTAAGAATGCAAAAAATCTTGTTTTGGAAGGAGAGAAAGGTACATTGCTGCTTTCATCAGATCCGACAAAGCACATGATCAATATTGATAGTTCTTCAAATGTTGTTGTTCGTAATTTTGAGTTAGATAGGCATCCTTTTGTTTTTACACAAGGTATGATTAGTAAAATTGATATCCCAACAAAAACAGTTGAAGTTAGCATTGATGAAGGTTATGACGAACCAGATTCTAAATTTCTGGCTAAGTTAAAAAGTTTTTTAGTTTTTGTTCATCCCAAAGCAGATACCTGGGATCATAGCCGGTGGTGGCCAGAAATTAATAGCAGGGATCGAATAGCTCCTATGAAATGGAAATTTACATTATCTGTTGAACCTTTGCAGAATTACTTGGGAAAACGGTTCCTGCTTTGGGATAATGTTTATAACGGCTGGGGAGTTGTAACCAATAATAGCAGGGATTGTTTTGTCGAAAACATAAGGTTTTATGGAGGCGGAGCTGGCGCCGGAATTGGGATTTGGGGTTGTGGGGGTACTATAACTTTTAAAAACTTCATGACTGGTGTGCCTGATGGTTCAAGTAGACTTATTGCAGCCGCAGGTGGCAGTCAGGAGTTTGAAAATCGTGGAACGATTATCTTCGATAGTTGTGATTTTTCAAGAGTTGATGATGACGGATTTAATATGGGTACGTCATATGTGAAAGTTTTAAAACAGATTGATTCTAAAACAATTGTTGTTGAAAAGTTGAACACACCATATGTAGTTGGCGATACAATTACTCTATGGGATTGGTACCTTAAAAAAGCAAGAAATGAAGCTGTTTTGGTTAATTTTACAAGAAATGATGATCGGACTGTGACATTGGTACTGGATAAGGCTGTGGAAGTCATCCATCCTGTTGGAAGTGCTGGTCTTCCACTAAAGAGCGAATATAAAGGAAGGGGGCGTTTCGAAGAATTTGATGGAATTGATCGTATAGCTGATTTTCAGGCAGCAGGGAAATCAATAATAAGGAATTGCCGTTTCCAGAATATGCGTGCCCGAAGCATACTTTGCAAAACATCGAATTCAATTATTGAGAATAACACATTTTACAATACACATATGACTGCTATTCTTGTGGGGCCAGAGTTTTATTGGGGGGAGGCACCTGCGGTACGTAATCTAACAATCCGGAATAATCACTTCATTAACATCGATGGGAGTTGCATAAATATTGGCTGCTTTAACTCTGATAATTCCTATGATAATAAAAACATTCTCATTGAAGGTAATGTATTCGAAAATTATGGTGCCAAAGGCGGAGTTGGAATTAGCGGAATTCAGGGCACTGCTGTACTAATTAGAAATGCAGATGGGGTTGTTTTACGAAACAACATATTTAAACCAGCTGCTCCCACAGCTCCTAAAAACTCAAAACCTGTTGTGATTGAAGTAAGTAGAAATGTTATTTTTGAAAATAATGTAGGAATTGTTAATAAGTAGTTGACCCTTAATAAGGATACAATCTTGTAGTTCTCATTTCGTACTGGGCGTCTGACTCTTTCCTCGCACACAATCCTAGCATGAATTTCTCCTTCATTCAAACAACTTACTGAGAATCGCTTGCATTAGTATTCCTTGCCTCTCTATATATGTTCGCCTACCAATAATTCTTTTATTCCGGTCATTAATCTAAACTGAAAATTTAATGAGTTTTAATACAAAAACACAACAATACTGGTCTGCAAAATTAATTTATTTACATTACTATTTTTTGAACTAATGCAAGTCACATAAGTCACCATTGTCTCCAAAGTCCTTTGTCTAAATAACATTCTAAAAAACAATCATTATCATTCGTAGCGGTTTGCCTGACATTCCATTGTCATTTATGTCCCCAAAGTCAACTCCGAACATAAGTTAAATTGATTAATCATGTATAAATGCAGAACATGTTCAACATTTCCGTATGTTCATTGCAAATGAACACTTCATTTTATTGAACATAATCTATTTATTCTGAATATAAAAAGACCCAATAGCCATAACCTCTTTTCGTAATATCAATTAAACATATCCCGTCGCAAATATTTGCAATATTTGCGACAAATTATTGGCAGTAATTCAAATATACTGCCAATTATTTAAGGGATAAAACCCACTCTCTTATACCAACACCAACGGGGTTAACAATCGTACCATTTTATAGATACTCAAAAAATATTTTATACATGTATTATTTTTAATCAGAAAAATAGTACATTTGCAAACCACTACGAATTATGTAGTGGTTTGCAAATACAAATATGTCGGAATTACTAGAAAAGAACAAAAATGCAAGTTGGGACAGATTTCTTGTTGAACTACAGGAAAAAGGTCGGTATGCTTTCACATTCGACGATTTACGCAACTATTTTGATTTATCCGAAGAATCCCTTTTACAAGGTCTTTTTAGGTATAAGCAAAAGAAACAAGTAGCACAAATCCGGAAAGGTTTCTATGCTATAATTACTCCTGAATATTCAAAACAAGGAATGCTCCCTTACCACTTGTTCATTGATGATTTAATGAAGTCATTAAATAAACCCTATTATGTGGCTTTATTATCTGCTTCCGCTTTACACGGAGCTGCTCATCAACAACCCATGGAGTATTATATAATAGCTCAAACACCAGCACCACGTAGTATCAATAGCAAGAAGCTAAAGATTTCATTCCTGTCAAAAAACACATGGGAACAAGATGATATAATTCAAAAAACAACCGATGCAGGTTATATAAATGTATCCTCACCCGAATTAACCGCATTAGATTTGTTAGTTTATGTTGAAAAGATTGGCTTGAACCGTATCACAACCGTGTTTCATGAACTGGCTCAATCCATAAAAGTCTCTTCACTCTCACGTACAATTAAAAAATATCCGAATACTCCCATTATACAACGTATGGGCTATATAATGGATAAAGTATTGAACGAAAAAAAAATATCAGATGTGCTATTGAAAAATTTAAATGACAGAACTGTTTCCCCTGTTTTGCTATCCACACAGGTAAGCAAAAATGGCTTGTTGGATGAAACTTGGAAAGTAATAATTAATATGGAAATTGAAAGCGATTTATGATACCTCAAAGATATATACAAGAGTGGAAAGAACAGGCGCCATGGCCTACAGATGCACAAGTGGAGCAGGATTTAATAATTGCACGTGCTTTAGTAGAATTGTTTTCAGATGAATTGATAAACAAATCACTTGCATTCAGAGGTGGTACAGCCTTACACAAGCTCTATCTAAAGCCCCAAATACGATATTCTGAAGATATCGATTTAGTTCAAATCAACTCAGAGCCAATCGTTGCGGTTCTCAAAAGAATCCGTGAAAAACTAGCTTCTTTTTTGGGTACAAAAAGAACCGTTTTGCAGCACATTCACAACAATACGATTATTTATCGCTTCGAAACCAGTACCCAGCCCATTATTAACATGAGGTTAAAAATCGAGATTAATACCCGTGAACACTTCAATGTATTAGGCCTGAAAGAAATCCCTTACAATGTAGAAAATTCATGGTTCACAGGTGAATGTAATCTAACTGGGTATGAATTAGAAGAATTGTTGGGCACCAAACTTCGGGCATTATATCAACGCCGAAAAGGTCGTGACCTATTCGACTTATATTGGGCATTAACCAATCACGAAGTTGACACACAAAAAGTAATTCAATGTTACAAAGCCTACATGGATTTCTCTGTCGATAACCCACCAACAAAAAAACAATTTCTGGCTAACATGGAAGAAAAAATGAAAGAAAAAGAATTCCTTCAGGATATTCATAGTATTCTAAGACCGGAAGTTGTATATATCAATTTGAAGGCGTGGGAGATAGTAAGAAATGAGTTGATAGAGAAAATATAGCACTATTATTCCCAAATAATGCTAATGAATCTCCCTCAAAGAAGACTAAGAAGAAAAAGAAATAAAATCCTGCCCACGCAGGTTTAAACCGAATAGGTAAAGCGGTCTTCGTCATTCCGCCACTTTGTTCACAAAAACATACCCACAAGGGTAAACAAGCAGCCTAAAAAAATCTCCACACCTCGTTTACACTTCGGGTAGTATTTTTTCGTCTGCCCTTGTGGCTACCACTTCTACACTCACTATTGCGCTCCGGTAGGTGCTCGTAGTGGCGTATCAGTTTGTTTTATTCACTACGTTCTGTCATTCCTCAGTCATGGTTGCACCTGCCCCCTAAACCCCTTTAAGGTATTCGCTAATGCTCATATTATTTGTTAGTAGGGGTCAGCCACCATTTAGAGTTTTGCTCGCCTGCGGTCGCTCGTGCTGTTATGGTTTGTCACATTTTTTGCAGCTCACTTTTCAATGTTGGCATAGCCGTGTTTGCTTTTCATTCCACATGTTCCATTTTAAGCTTCACACCGCTATCGCCAACCGCACACAAGAGCTG
>Ga0247840_10002247_pt1 | contig 34834 bp, 30 predicted proteins | sample LaCruzMarch2015__FD_192404 | JGI IMG/M metagenome (GOLD analysis project Ga0247840, IMG submission 192404) | Freshwater microbial communities from meromictic Lake La Cruz, Castile-La Mancha, Spain - LaCruzMarch2015_17m | ecosystem: Environmental > Aquatic > Freshwater > Lake | place: Spain...
TCGAACCAACGACCCCGAGATTACAAATCACGTGCTCTGGCCAACTGAGCTAAAGAGGCAAGTGGATAAGCCCCCTGTATCGCACCGCTACAACCTACTACCCTTGCTGCGATCAAGCCCTGGGGGAATTCGAAGGGAGCTGGTCGTACAGGACTTATCCGAGCGCAAAAGTACTGCTTTTAACTCATCTATACAAGAGTCTGGTGAATATTGTGCCAATATTTTTTCAAAGTAACTGACTATGAGTGAAATAATTTTTTGTTGATTAATTATAATGGCAAAATCTTGTACGATAATGAATTGTTTGTATCTTTGCAGCTGCATTGGTTCACTCTGGTTTATCAACCTAAAGTGATGAAAAGGGAATCAGGTGAAAATCCTGAACAGTCCCGCTGCTGTAAGCTCATTTTTTAATTGACAATTTTTTCATTTACAATTGACAATTAAAATAACGTTTTGAACAATACTTTTGCCACTGTTTTTAAAGACAACAGACGGCAGACAACAGTAAACAGTTTCTTTCTGTCGACTGTCGTCTGGTAACCGTTGTCAAAGAATTCGGGAAGGCGTTCAAATTCGAAAGTAAGTCAGAAGACCTGCCATGCAATAATCACATTTCCACTTATCCTCTCCTTGAGGATAGGGCTGGGGTGAGGTTCGTTTTTTCAGCTTTCGAGGACAAAGCTAAAAACCAATACTGCATCTGTATTATTCGTGTACGTTTTTGCTGCTTTATTGATTTTACTTTTTTTCTTGCAAGCTATTTGATTTAATTTTAAAACAAATAGCATGTTTTTATTTTTACAAAATAAGAAAAGAACTTTTATTTCATTGTTTGTCATCTGCTTGGTTTTGCCTTTGTTGGCAAACGAAAAAGTGGATACAAGCCGTGTTTATTCTATTCGCGAACTGATAGTTACCGAAAAATACCACAATGCCGAAGTTCGCTCTACTGCGCCACTTCAGATACTTTCCACCAAACAAATTGAAAAGCTGAATGCCTTGCAGGTTTCCGACGCTGTTAAGTTTTTTTCGGGCGTATCAGTAAAAGATTATGGCGGCATTGGCGGATTAAAAACGGTTTCGGTGCGTAGTTTGGGTGCTGCCCACACAGCGGTTAGTTACGATGGCATTACGCTTACCGATTGCCAAACAGGACAAATTGATATTGGACGATTTTCGCTCGACAATGTGGATATGCTTTCGCTCAACAACGGACAAAGCGATAATATTTTTCAGCCGGCACGACTTTTTGCTTCTTCGTCGGTTTTGAATATTCGTACGCTCACACCCCAGTTCAACGGAAATAAATTACTGAATGGAAAAATTTCCTTCAAAGCAGGTTCGTTTGGTTTACTCAATCCGGCATTTATGCTGCAACAAAAAATTAGTTCGAGATTTTCTACATCCTTAAGCGGCGAATGGCTGTCTGCATCCGGTGAATATCCTTATTTATTGCAACAGAGTTATTTGGGCAATGGAAATGTAACGCGCGAAACACGAAAAAATTCGGATGTTCGAAATCTCAGAATAGAAAGTGCTGTCTATGCAAATTTCTCAGAAAATGAATCAGGCTATCTGAAGGCATACTTCTACAACTCGGAACGTGGCTTGCCAGGCGGAACTATTTTGTACAACGAAGGTGCTTTCACCTCGCAACGGCTGTGGGACAATACTTTTTTTACACAAGCACATTACCAAAAAGACATTTCGAAAATTGTTTCCCTGCAACTCAATGCCAAATACCATCATGGCTTTATACATTATTTAGATACAGTTGTTTTGAATTCAGTTGGCTACGAAGAAAGCCGGTTTAAGCAAAACGAATATTATGCTTCGGCAGCGGTATTGTACAAAGCATTTCAGAATCTGTCGTTCTCGGTATCGACAGATGGGTCGGTAAATAACATGTTTGCCAACTTCGAAAACGTGGCAATGACCGAAAGTTTTGCAGAGCCGGTGCGTTACAGTTTGCTCACTGCCCTGGCTGCTAAATATGTATCGAATAATGTGTTGGCCACAGCCAGTTTGCTATCGACATTGGTAGCCGAATCGACTAAAACTGTTGAAATAGCCGATTCCCGCAACCGACTTTCGCCTTATTTGAGCATTATGTACAAACCTTTCGATAAGTCGGATTTTCGTTTCCGTACATTTTATAAAAATACCTTTCGTCTTCCCACTTTCAACGATTTATATTATGCGCGCATCGGAAATGGTGCTTTAAGACCCGAAACAACGAATCAATTCAACTTGGGCATAACGTATTCGGTTTCAGTTGCTAAGTGGCTGCCATTAGTTTCCGTAACTGCCGATATTTATCAAAACAATGTAACCGATAAAATCGTAGCCATGCCTACCAAAAATCTTTTTAAATGGACCATGGTAAATGTGGGTAAAGTAAAAATCAACGGCATCGACTTTACCGCCGAAACTACCATTCGCGCCAACGAAAAAATTGGTTTCGTATTGGGTGGAACATATACCTATCAGCGGGCTTTGGATGTTTCAACTCCCGGAAGTAATACCTACGAACATCAAATCACTTACACGCCACGCGTATCGGGTTCGGGTAAATTGGCTGTAGAAACTCCTTGGATAGATGTGGCCTATTCCTTGCTTTGGTCGGGCAAAAGATATGCGCTTTTTCAAAATTATGCCGAAAATCGTTTGCCGGGATATGCCGATCATAGCATTTCTGCTTCGCACAGTTTTAAATGGAAGGAAAAATTGATTTCGGTAAATATGGAAGTGTTGAATTTGTTGAATGAGAATTATGCGATTGTAAAATGGTTTCCAATGCCCGGCAGGTCGGTAAGGGGAACTGTAAGTTTGAGGTTTTAAATGCCCCTAAATCCCCGAAAGGGGACTTAAAGTTAGTAGTGATTATGTTAAACTGAATATAAAACAATGATTGTTTCAAAGAAAATATTATTTATAAAAGAACTGTTTAGCTTCATATTCAAACCCTTATGGTTGAGTTTAACGTGGGTTTTACTTATGTTTATTTCGTGCGACGACATGGAAGATAAACTCAAACCTGCAAATACCGGACTTAGCAATGAGCCTACACAACTGTATATTCTTTCCGAAGGGCTTTTTAATATGAATAACAGTACTTTGGCAAGGTACGATTTAACAACGCAAACGCTTGTTCCCGATTTCTTTTTAGCAACAAACAAACGTGGCTTGGGCGATACGGCAAATGATATGGGCCTATATGGGTCGAAAATTTATGTGGTGGTAAATGTTTCGAGTCAGGTGGAAGTATTAGATGCCGTTACTGGAAAATCGCTGAAACGAATTGCTATGTTCGATGCGAAAGGGACAGCTCGCGAGCCGCGTTTTGTTGATTTTCACAATGGTAAAGCTTATGTTTGTTCGTTCGATGGTTCGGTAGTAAAAATTGATACGGCATGTTTGCAAATTGAAGCTATGGTGCAATGTGGTAAAAATCCGGATGGAATTTGCGTGGCCAACAATAAAATCTATGTTTCGAACTCAGGAGGATTGAATTTTCCGAATTACGACAATACGGTTTCGGTTGTCGATTTAACAACGTTTACAGAAATGAAAAAAATAACTGTTGGTGTAAACCCCGGAAAGATATTGGCTGATAGCGAGGGAGATGTGTATGTGATTTCGCGTGGCGATTACGGTGCAAATCCAACAAAATTGCAACGAATAAATAGTGCTACCGATTTGTTGGAGCAAAGTTTCGAAGATATACAAGCTTTAAATTTTAGCATTCGCAACGATACGGCTTATATTTACAATTCAGATTATGGAACTCAAACCTCGCAAATAAAGGTTTTTGATTGCAAAACGGAGCAGCTAATTTCGGATAATTTTATAACCGACGACACAAAACTGATCACTCCTTTCGGCATCGACATTAACCCTGCCAATGGCGATATTTACATAACCGATTCGAAATCGTACACGGTTTGGGGTGATGTGCTTTGCTTTGATAGAGCAGGCAAATTAAAATTCAAATTACGCGACATCGGGCTAAATCCAAAGAAAATACTTTTTAAATAAAACAGGTTGAATAGTAACCTAAATACTATTGCTTATTGATTTTCGAAAAAAAACAGCGACTCTGTGAAGAATCGCTGTTTTGCTAATACAATTAATATTACCTTTTTAAAATCAGATTATTTTTGTAAATTTGCACCCCTAAATTAGATAATGGTTAATTCGTTCATTAGTTCCCCGATAGCTCCCGATAGCTATCGCGGACGGGGTGCTTCATTCGTTTTTAGATATTAATTTACAAATTCGACAAAATTCGTATAATTTTCTTCTTCTGATATGACTAAATTTAAAGAATATTCTGGCCTTAATCTTTCCGATGTTAACAAAAACATGTTGAATCGTTGGAAAGAACTCGATGTTTTCCACAAAAGCATTTCTATCCGCGATGGAAAGCCATCTTATGTTTTTTATGAAGGACCACCTTCGGCCAATGGTATGCCGGGAATTCACCACGTAATGGCGCGAGCTATAAAGGATATTTTTTGTCGTTACAAAACCATGCAGGGTTTTCAGGTAAAACGTAAAGCCGGCTGGGATACGCACGGACTTCCCGTAGAACTTGGCGTAGAAAAAGCATTAGGCATTACCAAAGAAGATATTGGAACAAAAATAAGTGTGGACGAATATAATGCCGCTTGCCGCCGTGATGTAATGAAATACACCAAAGAATGGGAAGACCTGACAACCAAAATGGGTTATTGGGTAGATATGAACGACCCGTACATTACATACGACAATCGTTATATCGAATCATTGTGGTGGCTACTCAAACAACTTTACAACAAAAACCTGCTTTACAAAGGGTATACTATTCAGCCATTTTCGCCAGCTGCCGGCACCGGACTTTCAACACACGAACTCAACCAACCAGGCTGCTATAAAGATGTGAAAGACACAACCTGTGTGGCGCAGTTCAAACTTAAAAACGAAGAAAATACCTATTTCCTTGCATGGACAACGACTCCGTGGACTTTGCCATCGAATACAGCACTTTGCGTTGGTCCAAATATCGTTTATGTAAAAGTTAAAACTCATAACCCATACACCAAAGAAACCTGCAACCTGTTTTTGGCAGAGAATTTACTTGGTGCCGTAATGGGCAAAAACGAATACGAAATTCTCGACCACAAAAAAGGTTCAGAATTAGCTGGCATTGCTTACGAACAATTAATTCCTTGGGTAAATCCGGGCGAAGGAGCTTTCAAAGTTATTACCGGCGACTTTGTAACTACCGAAGATGGTACAGGTATTGTACACATTGCGCCTACTTTTGGTGCTGACGATGACCGTGTAGCCAAACTAAATGACGTACCACCAATGTTACTCTTCGACAAAGATGGCAATCGACAGCCAATGGTTGACCGCACCGGAAAATTTTTTAAAATTGAAGACTTAGACGCTGACTTTGTTAGTTCGAATGTGAATGTTGAGTTGTATTCAGAGTTTGCAGGTCGCTTCGTAAAGAATGCTTACGATATAAAATTGACTGATGATGACACAACACTTGACGTTGATATTTGCGTGATGTTGAAACAACAAGGCTTGGCTTTCAAAATAGAAAAACACACACACAACTACCCACACTGCTGGCGCACCGACAAACCGGTTTTATATTATCCGCTCGACAGTTGGTTTATCAAAACCACTGCTTGCCGCGATGAAATGATAGCACTTAATAACACTATAAACTGGAAACCACAGTCAACCGGAACAGGTCGCTTTGGAAAATGGCTCGAAAACCTCCAAGATTGGAATTTAAGTAGAAGTAGATACTGGGGAACTCCACTTCCTATCTGGCGCAGCGAAGATGGAACAGAAGAAATTTGTATCGGTTCGGTGGAAGAGTTGGTAGCAGAAATTGAGAAATCAATTGCAGCTGGATTTATGACCGAAAATCCATACAAAAACTTTAAAGTGGGCGAATATACTGCCGACAATTATGCCGTAAAAAATATTGATTTACACCGTCCTTACGTGGATGGAATTATTCTTGTTTCGGCTTTGGGCAAACCTATGAAACGTGAACTCGACCTCATTGACGTGTGGTTCGACTCGGGTGCCATGCCGTATGCGCAGTTGCATTATCCGTTTGAAAACGCGGATTTGATTGACAGTGGAAGCAATTTCCCTGCCGATTTTATTTCGGAGGGAGTTGATCAAACGCGTGGTTGGTTCTTTACGCTACACGCTATAAGTACGATGGTTCGTGGCTCGGTGGCTTTCAAAAACGTTATTTCTAATGGTCTTGTTTTAGACAAAAACGGCAACAAAATGTCGAAACGATTAGGCAACGGCGTTGATCCTTTTTCCTCTATCGAAAAATACGGTTCCGACCCACTACGTTGGTACATGATGACCAATGCATCGCCTTGGGATAACTTAAAATTCGATATTGAAGGCGTGGAAGAGGTGCGCCGTAAATTCTTCGGAACGCTTTACAACACTTATTCGTTTTTTACGCTTTATGCCAATGTTGATAAATTCACATACACCGAAGCCGAAATTCCAATGGAAAACCGTCCAGAAATTGACCGTTGGATTATTTCGTTGCTAAATACCTTGGTAAAAGATGTAACCGACTATTACGAGAACTATGAACCAACCCGTGCCGGACGTGCCATATCGGATTTTGTGGGCGAAAACCTGAGTAACTGGTATGTGCGCTTAAACCGTAAGCGGTATTGGGGTGGTGCGTACGACGAAGATAAAATTTCGGCATACCAAACGCTCTATACTTGCATGGAAACCGTTTCGCGCCTTATGGCTCCTATTGCGCCCTTCTTTGCCGATCAGCTTTTTCTTGATTTGAATGCAGTTACCGGAAAAGATAAGAGCGAATCAGTTCACTTAGCCGATTTTCCATCGTTCAATGAAGCTTTGATTGACAGCAACCTGGAAGAATGTATGCAATTGGCGCAACAAACTTCGTCGATGATATTGGCATTACGCCGTAAAGCCGATAAAAAAGTGCGACAACCGCTTACAAAAGCCGTTGTTCCTGCACCCGACGAAATCACTTTCAAACAACTCAGCTATATTGCCGACCTTGTAAAAGCAGAGGTAAATGTAAAAGAGTTTGAAGTAATTCCGGCCGACAACGACATGGAAAATCTGGTAAAAAAAATAAAGCCAAATTTTAAAACATTGGGTAAAAAATACGGCAAACAAATGAAGGAAATAGCAATAGCAATGGCTTTGTTTGGAAATAACGAAATAACTGAAATTGAACGAAACGGTAAATTCGTACTGGCTTTACCAACAGGTAACGTAGAACTTACCCCCGAAGATGTAGAAATTGTTACCGAAGATATGCCGGGCTGGCTGGTAGCCAACGAAGGCAAGCTAACTGTAGCGTTAGACATTACTGTAACTGACGCATTACTTCGCGAGGGCATTGCTCGTGAGTTAGTTAACCGCATTCAGAACATCCGAAAATCGAATGGTTTTGAGATTATCGACAAAATAATTATTGAAATTGAAAGCAATGAAAATATAAATGATGCCGTGTTGGAATTTAAAGAATACATTGCTACACAAACATTAGCATTGGAGGTAAAGCTAACAGAAAAACTATCAACTGCAACTGAACTTGATTTTGAAGATTATAATGTAAGTATTTCAGTTACAAAAGCATAATACATTTTTTTAAAATAATCGAAAAAAATTGGAAGTCTGCGAATTATTTGCTATTTTCGCAGCTTAATACAACGAAGACTCGCTAATTGTTAAATTTTTCATTGTAAAACAAATTAAAAAAAACAACTATGTCAGAAAAAACAAGATATTCAGATGTTGAATTAGTGGAGTTTAAAGAATTAATTCTTGATAAACTTGCTAAAGCTCAAAAAGATTATGAGTTACTACGTGATGGAGTATCGAATGCTGATGGCAACGATATTATGGATACATCTCCAACTTTTAAAGTACTTGAGGAAGGCGCAGCAACACTTTCGAAAGAGGAATCTGGCAGATTAGCGCAGCGCCAAATGAAATTTATTCAACATCTACAAGCTGCCTTAATACGTATCGAAAATAAAACCTATGGCATTTGTCGCGAAACAGGGAAATTGATTCCCAAAGAACGACTTCGTGCAGTTCCACATGCAACCTTGAGTATTGAAGCAAAAAACGACAACAAACGATAAGAAATATAATAATTGATAAATTCGGCAATAGAATGAAAGTCTGTTGCCGAATTTTGTTTGAAATTTCAGCAATAAATATCTTAATTAAAGATATTTGCAAATAACGAAAGTATGTTAAATTTTAAATAATAAAATTGCAAATAGAGTCTATGTCCATTACAAAAAAATCAATATTTCTTATTATAATTATCCTTATTATTGATCAGGCATCGAAAATATTTATTAAACTTAACTTTGCATTGGGCGAACACGTTGAAGTTTTCGGCTGGTTTCAGATATTTTTTGTCGAAAACAATGGCATGGCGTTGGGTATGGAGATAATTGGCAAATTATTTCTCACTTTATTTAGAATTATTGCCGTTTCAGGGCTTTCATATTTTATATTTCTACTTATAAAAAAAGGTGCACGAGAGGGATATATTTTAGCTGTTTCGTTACTTTTAGCAGGGGCCGCAGGAAATATTTTCGACTCCATTTTTTACGGGCTTCTTTTCAGCAACAGCAACGGAATGGCTGCTACTTTTCTACCTGAGACTGGAGGCTATGCACCTCTATTTTATGGGAAAGTAGTAGATATGTTTTATTTCCCAATAATAAAGGATAGTAATGGCGATACTCTATTTTTTAAATATATTTTTAATGTAGCCGATGCGGCAATAAGTATAGCTGTAGGCATTATACTTATTTTTTTTCGGAAAGACTTAAACGAGAGTTTAGAAACAAAAAAGCCGGATAATCAAGAGAATGCCAACTAAATACCGTCTTCTTTTATTATTAGTTGCTTCTTTATTGACTTTTACAGCATGTAATAACTCAAAAGAAGAAAACCTCTCCCGAAAAGAGATGACTGCCTTTTTGATTGATTTACATAAGCTCGATGGTGCTTTAGTAGCTAATGGAATTGTACCTGTCGACGATAGAAATAACGTTTATTACTACAATGCTTTATTAAAAAAACACGGTATTTCAAAAGCCCAATTTGACTCTACGCTAACATATTATGCCAAAAACCCGAAAAAGTTCGAACGCTTATATAGCGATGTAATTGAAGAGTTAACCGAATTTGAAAAAAAAGTAAAAGCTGGAAATTTCCATCCTGTTGATTCAGCAGCTCTACGTAATTCTATTGAAAATTTATGGCCATTAGCATCCACCCGATATCATTTTGATAAAGACTCAACGCCTTCAAAAATAAAATTTGTTATTAAAAACCGCCAACTTACTTGGAACGATAAATACACACTTTCGTTTTTACACCGCGTTGGGAAATCAGATTCGGCTAAAAACAAAAATGCTGTTATTCGTATTCATTATAGAGATAAAAAAACAGACAGCATAGTTTGTAAAACAATAAGCGACAGCATTTTGCGCCGCTACACTATTAAAATTGAAGCCCGAAGCAAACGCAGTATCGATTCTATTACCGGAACATTAATTAATTACGAACCTACAAATGGAAAGTTCAATGCACTTATAGATAGCATAAAACTAACCCGAAAATACGATGCTGTGGCTCAAGATAGCATTCAAAAAGCCATACAATTTATTGAATATCCGCCCGCAAAAACTGCTCCGGCAAAACAAATGCTTCGGCTTCGAAGTAAAATTCTTTTACAACAAAAAAATGAAACGCCTAAGTAGTCAGCTAATAATTACTGAATCGGCCGAAGTATTGCGAAACAGTGTTGTTCAACTTACAGAAACGGGTATTTTTTACCACAATATCTTTGATAAAAATCACGAAACAGCGCATACCATTTTTTACAATGGTATTATTAGTCCGGCAATAATATCCGTTTCGAAGCGCGGTATAAATATATCCGAAATAGAAGATTGTGGTTATGAACTTATTCAGATTGGCAATTTAGGAGAGAAGATGGCTGCTCAAGATAAAAAAATAATTATCGACTTCGGAACAGAAGACTTATTGATTATTAACGACTTACTCAAAAAACACTCAAATCAATTCCATCAATTCTATAGCCCCGATTTTATTATCGCCTGTACTGCTTCACCAAAATTATTTTTAAAAAATACGGATAAATTATCCAAAAACAGGATCTTGTGGTCGGGCACCAATTTAGCAGATAAAAAAATCACCGGACAAACATCTGTTTCCATTGTTTAAGTCCGGCGATAGAATTCCAATACTTTTGTTGTCATACCAAATTTCTCTTGCACAAAATCATCAAATCTTTAACTGATTATATTGTATAATTTGGGGTTACTATTTTATCCATGCGTACATCAAAAGCCTCAGTTGGTATAAGTTCAAGCAACTGAAAATCGTAACAAATACCAATTTTAAAAATACTTTTGCTGTTAAAATAACGGTCGTAATACCCTTTTCCACGTCCTAAGCGGTTTTTATTTTTATCAAAAGCTATACCAGGCACAATAACCAAATCAATTTGGCGTAAATACTCATTCTGAGCTTCAGGTTCCCAAATCCCAATATCACTTTTGCGAAGATCATCGGTATTAGTAAAAGGCTTAATCAACATTTTATCGCCTTTAACCATAGGCAACAGCAATTGCTTCTTGGCGCTCCACTTCACAATAAAATTATGTGTAGGCAACTCGTCGGGCAACGACCAATATAACAAAACCGCTTTTGCTTTAATAAATTCAGGTAAAGATTCGATTTTTTCGAAAACAGCTATGGATCTCTGTGATTTCTCCATGTCACTTAGTACGTTTTTTTTATTACGAATTCGGCGACGAATTTTTGTCTTTTCAGATTCTTCGACTTGTTTTTTACGTTTTAGCTTGCTTAAAATTTGCTTTAAAAAAAAATTCATAGAATTAAATCATTTGTTTGTAATTTACAATTGGCCTGCCTCCACAAGCACTATCACTCTCTCTAACACTTTATCTTTATCGGAAGCATCGAACTCCGACTTTAAATTGGAACCAAAAAGACGGGCAACGCCTTGCCAAAAAAAAGCTGTAAATGAACCTTTGTATGCTTTTATTAAATCGAAGGACGTTTTATCGCATTCTCTATCCACAAGTTTCATTAATATTCGCCCTTGATTTATGGTCATCTTTTTTAAATCAGTCTCGTATTTTTTAAAGGCATCCTTTTCAAATTCCTTCATAAATTTCTTTCTTTCACTATCCGATTTCAAACTCACTAACTTTAGATTTACCTTTGTTAGTTCACTCGATATAAGTTTTGCATAAGGCAAAGTACGCTTTACATCGCGAACGGTACGCCAAAAATACTGTTCCTGAGCCTTGTTTCTAAAGTTAGAACGCGGAAAAACCCATATATCATGTAAAAATGCCAACAATACGGTGTCGTTTCCATTCACCTGAGCCATTAATCTTGCTCCGCCTTTGGGTACAAATTCAGTCCCATTATTTTGAGCTAAGGAGTTTTTGCCCAATAAAAAAAACGATATTATTAAAATTATTAAAATCTGAAATTGTTTCATAAAGTGCAAATATAATAAATTATTTTCCAAAAATGATTGAATTAGTTTTAAAATTACATTCGTAATAAAATTTATTGTCAAAAACTATATTTTCTATGCCTCAGGAAAAAAATAATTGTACATTTTTAAAAATCAATATGTCTGTTTAAAAAATTTTGTATATTTTTGATGCCAAATTTTGAAGAGTTCAAAACCGTGATTCCTAATTCAGACTTATGAGAAAAAAATGTTTACCAATGCTATTTTTAATTTTCTTTTTAAAATTATCAAGCCAAACCTACGAAATTGCACCCTCAACCTATTCGGTAGCGAATGCCTCGGTAGCCAATAACAAATATTATTCCGCATTTCAAAATCCGGCTTCAACGGCAACACTTAGCGGCACACAAATTGGTATTCAATACGAAAACAAATACATAATTAATGCATTAGCAAAGAAAAGCTTGTATCTAACATCAGCTACCAACCTATTAAACATTGGAATATCAGCAACTTACGCAGGATACGAATTACACAACGAACTGCTGACAGGCATTTTACTCTCAAAAAATTTCAACAACATTTTTCAATTAGGAGTTCAGTATAATTACTACTCGGTATTTTTGGCCGAAGCAAACAAACGCTATGCCTCATTTTTTCCTCAAATAGGACTTATTGTAAAGGTATCGAATGCTGTAAAAATTGGCTTCTCTACTTTTAATCCCGGCCAACAAAATATTCAATTAAAGTATTTAAAAAAACAGATTCCTTCGGTTTTTAGTTTAGGTGGAGATTGGAAAATTTCAGAAAACCTGAATTTTTTATTTCAAACCGATAGAAACGTGAGTGGAAATTACCGAATAGCCGGAGGATTTGAATATGAAATTAAAAATTTTCTGACATTTAAAACCGGAGCTTATCATGTTGAAAACTTAATACCAACAGTTGGTTTTGGAGTAAAACTAAAAACATTCGATTTTCATTTGAACACCGAATTACATCCAATTCTTGGACTTACTACTTATGCTGCTATTCAGTATTCCATTTCGAAAAAGTAAATAGCATGAAACTTAAGACGCTCATAATCTTACTATTTACAATAATAAGCGTAACTGGCTTTTCACAAACAGCAACTCAAACGGCCGAAAGTATTATTAACGATATTTTTGAACAATACACAGCCGAGTCGGACGAAACGATTGATTATGAATCGTTTTACAACGATTTAATCTCACTAACCGAAAATCCACTCAACCTAAATACAACAAGCCGCGAAGAGCTCGAAAAATTAGCTTTTTTATCCGATATCCAAATTGAAAATATTTTAGCCTATATATATAAAAATGCTCAATTGAACACAATTTACGAACTTCAACTGATAGAAGGAATTGATATGACGGACATTCGCAATATGTTGCCATTTGTGCTAATTGGAAAAACTGATAATGTAAACGATAAAATATACAGTAACGAAGTTTTTAAATACGGAAAATCTGATCTTATGTTTCGCATCGACAAAGGACTGGAGCCGAAAAACGGTTATGTTAAAAACATTGACTCAGCAGGTAATTCATTAGCCACTTACAGCGGTGCACCCATCTATAATTCGCTTAAATTCAATTTTAATTTCAAAAATCGGATTCAATTTGGAACCACTATGGAAAAAGATGCCGGCGAACAGTTTTGGGGTACTAAACACAAAGGATACGACTTCTATTCCTTTTATTTCCAAGGGAATAACATTGGCAAACTAAAAACAATTGTAGCAGGTAATTTTAGAGCTTCGTTCGGGCAGGGATTGGTTTTTAACTCCGGTTTTGGATCATCCAAATCATCGTATACACTCAACGTTGTTTCGCGCGATAATGGTTTGAAAAAATTTAGCTCGACCGACGAAACAAACTTTTTGAAAGGCATTGGAGGAACATTTAAAGTCAGAAAAACAGACATTAGCCTTTTTTATTCCAATAAAAAAATGGATGCCGACACGCTCGAAGGAAGTTTTAAAAGCTTCTATCGTACAGGTTTACATCGCACCGAAAGCGAAACAACTAAAAAACACAACGTAACTATGCAAACAATGGGTGTGCATACCACTTCAAATTTTGGATTGGCACGTGTAGGATTTACAGCAGTTCATACCATTCTAAGCGACACACTTATGCCCGACAAAGCACCTTACAACATTAACTATTTTAGCGGTATACGTCAAACATCGGCAAGCTCCGATTATCGTGTTCGGATTGGCACATTTAATCTTTTTGGCGAAACGGCTTCTACCAACAATAAAGGAATTGCCACTATCAATGGCGTATTGTTTTCGCCCACAAGCACTGTGAGCATTGTTACACTATGGCGTTATTATTCAGCACAATACGACACATTTTACGCCAATGCATTTTCGGAAAGTACCCGCGTGAATAATGAGACGGGCATGTATATCGGAACCGAAATCAGACCATTTAGCAAATGGAAGCTTTCGGCATACACCGACAGCTATCGGTTTCCGTGGTTAAAATATGGCGTAAATGCACCTTCGGCAGGTCAGGATTATCTATTGCAAGCCGAGTTTAATCCAAAACGAAATTTGGGAATGAACTGGCGCATAAAATTTGAGCAGAAACAAAAAAACAGTGAGAACACGACTATTGCACGAATTGAGAATTATGCTAAAGGCTCTATTCGCTACCAACTTATGTATAATTCGGGCAATTTTTCAACAAAAAATTTAATTGAAGTAAGTTATTCAGATTCCGCATCCACAAATGCTAAAATTGGCTTTGCTGCATATCAGGATATAAGTTATACGTTTCAAAAAATACCAATAAGCCTCGATTTTAGATGCATGCTTTTTGATGCGCCCAATTACGATAACCGTTTTTACCTATACGAAAAAGATATTTTGTACGCATTTTCAATCCCCATGTTTTATGGGTTGGGAATACGCTATTATTTGAATTTGAAATATGAGTTGACTGAAAATTGTAGTTTGTGGTTCAAAATAGCTCAAACCGTTTATGGCGACAATCGAACAACAATAAGTAGCGGAAATGAAGAAATTCAGGGAAATAAAAAGACAGATATTCGTTTAATGGTACGTTATCGGTTTTAATTGCAGCCTTTATTCATTTTTTCGAAACGCACTTCCAACATTTTAGCTTACTTTTGTGTTTAATCTTATTGAATAAAAAAATAACTTACAATAAAACGAAGATGAATCTCGATTTTTTACTTGAATACAACCCCATATTACTTGCACTTTTTGCAACGCTATTTACTTGGGGCATTACTGCATTAGGCGCATCAATGGTTTTTTTCTTTAAAACCATCAATAAACAGATATTAAATTCGATGTTAGGTTTTGCAGCCGGAGTAATGATAGCTGCCAGCTTTTGGTCGCTACTCAAACCGGCTATCGAAATGGCCGAAGAGAGTGGTACAACGCCATGGATGCCAGCCTTAATAGGATTTTTAAGTGGTGGTGCTTTTCTTTTACTAATTGATAAAATACTGCCACACTTACACTTAGGGCTTTCGATAGATAAGGCAGAAGGTGTAAAAACAACATGGCAGCGAAGTGTTTTGCTTGTGCTGGCAATTACACTCCATAACATTCCCGAAGGCCTTGCAGTTGGAATTGCCTTTGGTGCTCTTGCAAATAATCCGGATACCGGAATGCTTGCCGGGGCTGTTGCATTAGCCTTAGGAATAGGACTACAGAATTTCCCCGAAGGCGCTGCAGTTTCAATTCCATTGAGGCGCGAAGGATTTTCGAGATTGAAAGCATTTACCTACGGTCAATTATCTGGAATTGTAGAACCAATAGCCGGAGTTATTGGCGCTTACCTTGTACTTACAGTTACGCCGCTATTACCTTATGCTTTATCTTTTGCAGCTGGTGCTATGATTTTTGTGGTGGTCGAAGAGCTAATTCCTGAATCGCAAACGGGTAATGAAACCGACCTTTCGACCATAGGCGCAATGTTGGGATTTGCCACCATGATGGTACTCGATGTAGCATTGGGATAAATTCTAAACACTTATCACTAAACATTTATCACTAATCACTAAACACGAATGGTTGCACCTAAAATACCGGGCATTACCCGCTTTATTGATATAAATTTGCGTGAAATAGTTCCGTTTATTCACTGGACATTTTTCTTTATGGCTTGGCGATTGAATGGCAAATACGATGACATTCAATCGGTTTGCGATTGCGGTTCGTGTAAGGTAGGATGGCTACAAAAGTTTCCCGAAAGTGAACGCGAAAAAGCAGAGGAAGCTCTTAAACTGTATAAAGATGCGCAGGAAATGCTTCGTCGGTTTTTGGACGAGAAAGTGATTACCATCAACGCAATGGTGGGAATTTATCCTGCTTATTCCAACGAAGATGATATTTTTGTACTTCGTGAAAATCAGGAAATAAAAATCCCAATGCTTCGACAACAAGCACCTTCGACAGATGGTTTTTGCTATTCGTTAGCCGATTTTATAAAAACGCAAAACGATTATGTGGGTGTTTTTGCCAATACGGTAATTGGAGCTGAAAAGCTTTCGAAAATCTACGAGAAGGACGACGACATGTACAATTCCATTTTAATAAAAATATTAGCCGACAGGCTTGCCGAGGCCACTGCCGAATGGTTGCATTACAAAGTTCGCAAAGAAATTTGGGGCTATGTACCCGATGAACGCCCAGATGTAAAAGAAATGTTTAAAACGCACTACTCAGGCATTCGTCCTGCAGTAGGCTACCCTTCCCTACCCGACCAGTCCATTATTTTTACACTTGATAAATTAATCGACTTCAACAGTTTGGGCATTACACTCACCGAAAATGGCGCAATGTTTCCAAATGCATCGGTAAGTGGATTGATATTTGACCATCACAAATCGAAATACTTTAATATTGGGAAAATCGATGAGCAACAATTTAACGATTATGCTCATCGGTGTGGAAAAAAGCCGGATGTACTTCGTAAATGGATGGCTGCAAACTTATAAACTATTGCAAATAAACTGCTTAGATACTCTCGTCAATGAGTTTAATTTTCTCTTCAATAAGTTTACTTTCGTCTTTTAAAGCATCAATTTTACGCTCCATCTCTTTAATCAACCCGCCACCTTTTTTCGAAGCGGACGAAAAGAATCCAATGTTGTTTTCGTAAGTTGCTATTTCCGATTTAAGATGCTCGTAGGCTCTAACTAATTTTTCGCGTTCGCGGTAAATTTTATTCTCACCTTTCGAAGAGATGTCTTTCAAATTGTTTTTAAAACTATCCAAACGTCGTTGCGACGCATCTACATTCAACACTTCGAACTGATGGTCTACCGCCTCGCGATATTCTTTGTATAATTTATCCTTTTCTTTAAATGGTACATGCCCAATTGTATTCCATTCGGCCATTAAGGCGCGAAGTGTAGTAAGTGTTTCGGCAGCATTACCTTCTTTTTTGAGAGTTTGAACTTTTTGTATCAAATCCTTCTTTTTCTGCAAATTATCGCCTTCAACATTTTTAGTGCTCGAAACGTTCTTATTTTTTTGTTCAAAGAAATAATCGCAAGCTAAAATAAAACGTTTCCAGAGTTCGTCGGATAGTTTTTTTGCTATTGGACCCACTGTTTTCCATTCCTTTTGCAACTGAATAAGTTTGTCGGTTGTTTCTTTCCATTCGGTGCTATCTTTCAATGCTTCAGCCTTTTCGCAAAGTGCTTTCTTTTTATCTAAATTCTGATTTAAAATATTTTTCGAAGCCTTATAAAACTCATTTTTTGCAGCAAAAAAAGCATCGCAATCGGTTCGATACCGCTCAAAAAGTTGTTGGTTGGTTTTTCGAGGTGCAAAACCAAGCGTGCGCCATTCCTCTTGCCATTCAATAATTGTTTGCGTTGCATCGTCCCATGCCTTATAAGTAGAAAGCGATTTATAGTCAAAAGCTTCAAGTTTTTCGCACAAAGCGCTTTTCGCTTGTTGATTTTCATCTTCAATTTGTCGAATTGAGTCGAAATGCCCTTGATGCTTTTTGTTTATAACACTCGATGCTTCTTTAAATCTATTCCATATTTCATCGCGATGTTCACGCGAAACAGGCCCTAAATCGTGCCATTCGGCATGAAACTTTTGTAATTGCTGAAAAGCTGAAATAACATCCTCAACATCCGCAAGTCTTTCGGCAGCCTCACAAATAAGCATTTTAGCTTCGAGGTTCTTTTTAAAATCATATTCACGAAATTCGTTGTTGATTTTAATTAAATCCCAAAACTTTTCCTGATAAATATTGAATTGCTTCCAAAGTGTTGTTGCTACTGTAGGAGACACATTGCCAATGGTTTTCCATTTAAGTTGCAAGCTTTTGAATTCGTTAATATGAACAGAAACATCATCGTGACTTTCGACCAGATTTTTCATCTGTTCGAGTATCTGTTGTTTTTTTACGAGATTCTGTTGTTTTTCCTCTTCTAATTTAGCAACAAGGGCTGCTTTACGGGTTTTATAATCGTTTAAAAGTGATTTCAATACAGCTTCAAGCTCATCGATCTGAGGAGTAAAATTAGCCTCTTCCCCCCCGTTTTCTAAAAACGTTTTTTTCTGCTCTTCCAACTCATTTTTTTGTTTCTTGTAAAAAAGTTGTTTGATATTTTCTACATCTTCCCTTATTTTTTCAATTTCCTCATCTATCAATAGCTTCAGGGCGTCCACTAATTCTTGACGGCTGTGGGTTGAATAATCGATTTTTGTTGAAATAATAGTTGCAGCATCAGCTACTTCTGCAACGGCAGATATAGGTGCTTCTGAAATTTCAGGTATTAATGTAGTGTCAATTACTTCGGTTACAAGTTCTGTAGCTAAGTTTTCATTTTCCTTGTTTAAATCAAGTGAGCTCATTTTCAGTTATTTATAAATTTATTTTGTAATTTGGATATCAGTATTCGCTTTAGCTAATAAAACGAATTATTCAAATCACTTTCTTTTTTTCAAAAATGCAAAGCACAAAAATAAGCTATTTTTTTTAATTATTTGCTTTTTTTAGTCCTATTATCTTTATTATTCAGTAATTTATTCAAAAACACGGTGTGTTAAATAGGTATTGGCCTGTTGTTTTGGGTTGATTTGAATGTCGTTAATACTTACATGATCGGGGCGTGTAACAATAAACTCAAGTGCATCGGCAATATCTTCGGCATTTAAAGGCACCATTCCGGCATAAACTGCTTTTGCTTTTTGCTCGTCGCCATGAAAGCGAACCACCGAAAATTCCGTTTCGACCATGCCCGGAGAAATGGAGCTTACTTTAATTCCATATTTCAACAAATCCAAACGCAAACCCTTTGTAATAGCATTAACAGCATGTTTTGTAGCACAATACACACTACCGTTTGGATAAACTTCGATACCGGCAATGGATGATATATTAACAATATGTCCTTTTTGCTTCTCTATCATTAAAGGCACAATTAGTTTTGTAATATAAAGCAAGCCTTTTACATTTGTATCAATCATGCGCTCATAGTCATCCAAATCGCTTTCGTTAAATGGCGATGCTCCCGCAGCCAATCCGGCATTATTTACCAATAAATCAATTGTTTTAAATTTTTCGGGTAATAACAAAATAGCACTTTTACATGCTTCATTATCGCGTACATCAAAACACAAGGGAAAAACTGCAACATTGTACTCTTTCTGAAGAGTTTCAGCCAACTCACTCAATCGGTCTTCTCTACGACCTGTAATTACAAGATTAAAGTTTAATTTTGCTAAGCGGTAAGCAAAAGATTTACCAAAACCGGAAGTAACACCGGTAACGAAAGCTGTTTTCATCTGTTTAAAAAATTTGCAAATTGATACGAATGCAAATATACAAAACTTTCGGCTATTATTAGAAATCACATACAAAATCGAAAATTGTATGATTTAAAAAAAATATTTTTTTTAACATAAAAAGAACAAAAACTCATTATTTACGCACAAAACAGCAAATTTGTAATATGCATGTAACGTTTATGTAATATATTTTTAACAACTAACAAATTTTTATTGAAAATAAGTAGCTATTTTTGCAGTAAATAATAAACACACAAAAAATGGATACCATTTACATTGTTATTGTACTTGTATTATTAGGCTTGGCTGCGCTCGATTTATACGTAGGAGTAGCTAATGATGCCGTAAACTTCCTTAATTCGGCTATTGGGTCGAAAGTAGCACCGCTTTGGGTTATACTTACCGTAGCTTCGGGAGGAGTAATTATTGGTTCAATTTTTTCGAGCGGTATGATGGAAATTGCCCGTAGCGGCGTATTCTATCCGGGTAAATTTACATTTAACGACATTATGTTGTTATTTTTAGCCGTAATGGTTACAGATGTAATTCTACTGGATGTATTTAATACTTTTGGTATGCCCACTTCAACAACTGTATCATTGGTATTTGAATTGTTGGGAGCTGGTGTGGCAGTGGCATTGGTCAATATTTGGCAAAGCGACACTGGCGTCTTGTTGGACTATATTAACTCAGGTAAAACGCTAACCATAATTTCGGCTATACTTGTTTCAGTTGTTGTGGCATTTATTTTTGGATCTACAATAATGTATTTTACACGTATGTTATTTTCGTTTCGCTACAAAAAAACGTTTAAATATTTTGGTGCCTTTTGGACTGGTTTGTCCTTAACAGCCATTACCTATTTTGCTATATTTAAAGGACTTAAAGGCTCATCACTAATTTCGCAAGATGTTTATAGTTATTTAAATGAAAATACTTTAATGCTGTTGTTTTATTCATTTATATTTTGGACTTTATTAATGGGTATAATGCAACATCTATTTAAAGTAAACATATTGAAGTTCAACATATTAGCAGGTACAGCATCGTTAGCGCTAGCATTTGCAAGTAACGACTTGGTAAACTTTATAGGCGTATTTATGGCTGGTTTGGGTGCTTACGAAATTGCTACGGGCGTAGTTGCTTCGGGTGGCAGTATCGAAAACCTAACTATGGAGAAACTTTCGGAACCGGTTGTGGCCGATTGGAGATATTTGCTGGGTGCGGCTGTTGTTATGATTTTAGCTCTTTGGTTTTCGAAAAAAGCGCGCTCGGTAACCAAAACAGAAGTTAACTTATCGCGTCAAAGTGAAGGAACTGAAAGCTTTTCGTCAACAGCAGCATCCCGTTCATTGGTACGTGGAGCTATGAATATGAGCAAGGTTGTATCGGTTATTACTCCCCAAAAAGTACTTGATTTTATTGATAGCCGATTTGAACCACTAAAAGAAGAAGAAAAAGAAGATTCTTCGTTCGATTTAATTCGTGCATCTGTAAATTTATCAGTAGCCACCTTATTAATTTCGCTTGGCACTTCGCTAAAACTTCCACTTTCAACCACTTACGTTACGTTTATGGTAGCCATGTCATCGTCGCTTGCCGATAGAGCCTGGGGACGCGAAAGTGCTGTTTATCGTATTTCGGGTGTACTTACGGTTATTAGTGGTTGGTTCCTAACAGCAATAGTTGCATTTACGGTATCGGCTGGTGTTGCTTTTGCATTAATGTATGGTGGAGTTTATGCAATTATTGGCTCAATAGGATTGGTTGTATTTTTATTTATTCAATTTGCAATTATTCACAAAAAACGAGAGGCAAAACAAGAAAGTATTGATCTTAATGAATTTAAAACAGAACACGATATAATTGTTGAATGTACGCATGAAATTGAACAATCGGTAGATAATATAATTGAAATTTATCAAGGTGTATTGAATGGTCTATTTTCAGAAGATAGAAAAGCTTTGAATAAATTATATAAGAAAGCAGATGAATTTCACGGTCGCTCCAAACGTCGCCGATTGAACGATGTACTACCAACTATACAAAAATTAGAGCATCAATCGCTTGATACGGCTCAGTATTATGTGCAGGCAGTGGATTATTTCTACGAAATTTCGGTGTCGTTGCGATTTATTACGGAGTCGAGCTACAAGTTTATCGATAATGCGCACGAAGGATTTAGCAAAGAGCAAATTGAGGATTTAAAATTATTAGGTGCTGAATTTATAGCTGTTTATAGTGACTTTAACGAAATGATACAGAAGAATGATTATTCGGGTCTTGCAATAATTAAAGAACGTAGAGCAATTTTGCTTGATTTGTATTCGGAACTAATGAAGAAACAGATTAAACGAACCAAAGAAAAAGAATCGGGGTCGAGAAATACTATTTTATACTTGAATATTCTGAACGAGACAAAAGAAATTGCCATGAAATCGGTGAACTTGATGCGTGCGCAAATGAACCTTTACAACTCGGACGATTACGTTAAAATAATGTCGTAAGATTAGAATTCATAGATTTTTAAATCTTCACCCAATACGGTATTTTCAAAAATGGCCTTTGCCTCGTGCAGAAGGCCATTTTTATTTGCATAGCGGGCAGAGTAATGTCCGATAATAAGTTTACGAACATTGGCTTTTTGCGCAATTGTAGCGGCCTGAGCTGCGGTAGAGTGCATCGTACTTTTGGCACGAGCAGCTTCGTTGTCCATAAATGTAGCTTCGTGAAACAACAAATCTACATCAGTAATAATTGGAATTATTTTTTCGTAATAGGCAGTATCCGAACAATAGGCAAAGCGTTTGGGCTTTTCAGGTGGAAGAGTAAGTTTTTCGTTCGGAATGATTTCACCTTCGTTGGTAATAAAATCTTCGCCTTGTTTGATTTTTGGAATTCGCCAAGTCGGGATATTGTAAAAATCAATCATATCGCGTTTAATATGTCGGTCGCGCGGTTTTTCTTCGAACAAAAAGCCACTCGCAGGAACGCGATGTTTAAGCGGAATACTAAAAACTTGTACCGATCGATCTTCGAAAATCAGGTCGTTTTTCTTGGTATCAAACGAATGAAAAAGGACTTTAAATGGTAAATCATCGCAAAAAAACTGCAACTGTGGCTCCATAATCTGCTCCAACCCCTTGGGCGAATGAATATGCAAATCGGCAGTTCGGTTGAGCATCCCGAAACTCGAAATAAGTCCGATAAGTCCGAACACATGATCGCCGTGCAGGTGCGAAATAAAAATACGCCCCATTCGGTTCGTTTTCACGTTCATCTGTCGCATACGAATTTGCGTTCCCTCACCACAATCAATCATGTACTGCTTGTCGCGCATCTCCACAATTTGTGATGTAGGGAAATTACTTCTGGTTGGCAATGCCGAACCGCATCCTAATATGGTAAGTGTTGATGTGATGATGTGATGATGTGTTGATGTGTTGATGTGGTGATGTGTTGATGTGATGATGTGGTGATGTGGTGATGTGGTGATTTGATTATCTATTTTTTAATTTTCACATCATCACATTTTCACATCATCACATCAGTCTTGTTTTTTCTTTGAGCTTGAAGTCACGACCAAGGTATTTTTCGCGCACCAAGGGGTTATCGGCCAATTCCTGCGAGGTACCTTGAAAAAGTATTTTTCCTTCGAAAAGCAAATAGGCTCTATCGGTAATCGAAAGCGTTTCGTCCACATTGTGGTCGGTAATCAGAATTCCGATGTTTTTATCTTTCAGCTTCCACACAATGTCCTGAATATCCTGCACGGCAATGGGATCGACACCGGCAAAAGGTTCGTCTAACATAATAAAGCGCGGTTCAATAGCCAGACAGCGGGCAATTTCGGTACGGCGGCGTTCACCACCCGACAGTCGGTCGCCAATATTCAGTCGAACATGTTCGAGATTAAATTCCGAGATCAGCGTTTCGAGCTTTTCCTTTTGGTATTCCTTGCTGAATTTTGTCATTTCGAGCACAGCACGAATGTTATCTTCTACCGTCATTTTACGAAAAACGGAAGCTTCTTGCGCCAGATAACCAATACCACTTTGCGCACGCTTATAAACGGGATATTTGGTAATATCTACATCGTTTAGGAAAATTTTACCCTCATTAGGCGTTACCAATCCGGTAGTCATGTAAAACGTTGTGGTTTTTCCGGCACCGTTTGGTCCTAATAAGCCTACAATTTCGCCTTGTTTCACATTGATCGAAACATCATTTACCACAGTACGTTTTCCGTATTTTTTAAACAGATGTTCGGTGCGCAGCACCATATTTTCGTTTTCCATCAAACTAAACTATTATTTGTTGCAAAAGTACATTAATTGAAGCAAATAACAAAAATCATTTCAAATTACCTATATTAAAAATGTTGGCAGGTATGGTAACATTAAATTGGATGTTTTCGATAATTAGTTTGGTGCCTTTGCCTTCTTTAAGCATATCTTTGTAAATCAAAACATTAGGAAACCAACGGCCTTGAATATTTTGCATATCGCTTAGGGTTGTACGCTTCAAGGAAAACGTTCGGCATCGAGCCACATTTTTTATTTAAAATACTATTTACTGCTGCTTTAAAAATATATTTTTTTGTGTGTTTCAAAATTGACTTACAGTTATAATTATCGCATCTAAAATTATAAAAAGAAAATATAATTTAAAATATCATTCAATATTTGTAATAATTACAGTTGTATATATTAATAATCACAACAACATAACTTATTTAAAAACTGTAAGATAGATAACAGTTTTTAATGCAAAACAAATATAAAATGAATTTTATTAGTTAATAAATTATCTTTAATACTTTGATATATTAAATCTTTGATTTACATTTGTGGCGTACAATAGTTTCTTACATTAACTTTAATTCCAAATTCGGATGAGTGAAAAAACAGAAAAACCCAACGATAAGTCAAGAAGAGATTTTCTCCAAAACATTGGAATGGCTGGCGTTGGGACCCTTTTGGGCGGTGCGGCAGTTTGGGCCGGCTTTAATTACGACCACAAAAAAACGGCCAAACAACGAGTAAAAGTTCTGACTGCACAAAATAAATTAGTTGAAATAGAGGCTGATGCTATCAAAGATATTGTAAAATCGCCAGCCGAACAATTTACTTATCTACAGCAACGCGGACGCGATGGGCTTGAAGGAAAAAGATTTGTAATGGTTATCGATTTATCGAAATGCCGCAATGCTCGCAAGTGTATGAGTGCCTGTCAGGAGGCGCATCATCTTCGTCCTGAGCAACATCATATAAATGTGCTCAAAATGCAGGACACGCCCGAGACTCAGCCTTATTATATGCCAAAACCTTGTATGCATTGCGATAACCCGCCATGTACTGCGGTTTGTCCGGTTGATGCTACATTTAAACGCCAGGATGGGATTGTATTAATCGACAACGAACGTTGTATTGGTTGTCGTTTTTGTATGGCTGCTTGTCCGTACAGTGCCCGTATGTTCCATTGGCAGGAACCGTTATTTGCAGAGCAGGACAAAGATTTGGTTTACGATGTTGAGCAAAATGTACCACAACGACGAGGAACAATTACAAAATGCTTATTTAGCGCTGATAAATTGCGCGAAGGTAATCCACCATCGTGCGTTGCAGCTTGTCCAAACGGTGTTTATTATTTTGGCGACGAAAACGAAGATGTTGTTACCAATGGTACAACCAAAGAAAGTGTTCGATTCCGTAAATTGCTTGCCGATAATGGCGGCTACACCTTAATGCCCGAACTTGGCACCAAACCACGCGTGTATTATTTACCCCCCAAAGGCAAAGAATATCCGTTTCAGGATAAAGACAAAGAAGAGGCAGCAGAGCATTTTCACATCTAATATTCAAGAATCAAGACAATTGACTTTAGACATTAGACAATAAAAAAATCATTATATTATGTCGGATAAAAATAATTCTGAAAAAATCATAACCGATTTACTATCACACATTCGTCTCAGCAAAAGTTTTATGGCTTGGATGGGGCTACTAAGCGTGTTGATGGTGGTAACTTTGTATGCCTATTTTTTACAATTAAGAGATGGAATGATAGTTACAGGCCTCGGCGATTATGTATCGTGGGGAATGTATATTTCCAACTTTGTATTTTTTGTGGCAACGAGCTTGATTGGTATGCTAATAAGCGCAGTATTGTCGTTGCTCAATCAAAAATGGGCTGCACCTCTGGCACGTATTGCCGAAATTATTGCATTAGCGTTTGCCGCAGTGGCAGGCTTAGTTATCATTATGGATATGGGGCATCCTGAGCGACTTCTGAATGTTTTTATTCATGGTCGCATTCAGTCGCCTATAGTGTGGGACGTAACAGTAGTAACTATCTACGTATTAATCAGCACGTTGTTTTTATATATTCCACTTATTCCCGATTTAAAAATTTGCTCCGAAAAATTAACGAACATCCCTCCTTTTGCGCGTAAAATTTACACTTTGCTTTCGCTAAATTGGAGTGGAACTCCTGAGCAACAAGAGCTTATTAAAAAGTCGACACGAGCACTTGCAATATTTATTATTCCTGTAGCATTGGCCATTCATACTGTAACTTCGTGGTTATTCGCCAATACATCGCGTGCAGGTTGGGATTCTACTATTTTTGGACCTTATTTCGTTACCGGTGCTTTTGTTTCGGGCACAGCAGCAGTTGTTATTGCCATGTTTGTTTTTCGCAAAAGTTTTAAATTAGAAGATTATATTACTGAATTTCATTTCGATAAAATTGGCAAACTGTTGGTGTTGGTATCGTTAGTCTATTTGTATTTTAATATTAACGAATACATGGTACCGGCTTACAAAATGAAAAGAGCAGAAGCCATTCACCTTCACAATTTGTTTGCCGGAAGCCATGCCATGCTATTTTGGGCAACACAATTACTTGGCTTAATTATTCCAATTATATTATTGTTATTCAAACCCATGCGCAAACCATTACCAATGTTGGTAATCGGACTACTTGTTTTAATTGGTTCGTGGTTTAAACGCTATATTATTGTAGTGCCAACTATGGAACATCCATTTTTACCAATTCAAAACGTGCCACTCAACTTTAAAGTATATACTCCTACTTTAACCGAAATTGGTGTTACAATTGCCCCAATGATAATGGTATTGCTAATCGTTACCGTACTTTCGAAAGTGATACCTATCATTCCAATTCACGAAACTATTGAGCACGAAAATGAACAAGAAAAACATTAAATTGGTTATTATGATGATGAAAAAAACACCTATTAAATTGGCAATTGTTTTGTTGCTTGCTTTTGTTGGAACAATAAGTACTTTTGCTCGCAGTTGGAAAGCACCTGATGACCAGAAAGATAAAAAAAGCTATATTAAGTTTGATGCTTCAACAGCAGCTCAAGGCGAAGCTTTGTACAACGCCAATTGTGCTTCGTGTCACGGAAATCCAGGAAAAAACAACAGTTTAAAATCGCTCAATCCGGTTCCACCTGATTTAGCATCGGCAGCTTCTCAAGGTTTAACCGATGGTGAGTTGATATACATTCTGAATAACGGGGCAGGTCTTATGCCTTCTTTCAAAAATTCATTAGGCGAAGAAAAAGAGTGGCTTGTCATTTCCTATTTACGTGGTTTTAATAAAAACTATGTTCAAGAACTGTCCAAATTTGACCCTGCCAAAAGTAAATTAGTAAAACTAATAAGTTCGTTTGATAAAGCATCAAATATGATAGTTGTAAATGCAACTGCTACTGAAAAAAAAGGTATAATTGCTATTTCCGGAGCTGAAGTATCGGTATTTGTGAAACGTTATTTTGGTAATTTCCAGATAGATAAATCAGTAAAAACAGATGCTAATGGCATTGCTAAATTTATATTCCCAACAGATTTGCCCGGCAATAAAGAAGGTGAATTGGAAGTATTGGTAAAAATGTTTGATGACAATTACGGCGAAGTGAAATCAACTACCAAATACGCTATAGGCGTGCCAACCGACAATCCCGGACTCAACGACAACCGTGCAATATGGAATGTTGTAGCTAAAGCCCCATTTTGGGTAATAGGCTTGTATTCAAGCGGTTTAATAGCATTTCTTTTGTTGCTTGCTTTTTTATTAAATAATCTTCGAAAAATATTTATTTCAAAAACCATAAAAAATTAATACCATTATGAAACAGTTAGCTATTTTCGGTCGAATACTTTTCGCCATTCCTATTATCGCTATTGGATTATCTCATTTTTTAATGACCCCAGAGTTTCTAACAAAATTAGAACATTCGTTAATTCCGGGAAGCATGTACACTGTTCTTTTATCAGGAGCTATGTTGATAATTGCCAGTGTATTTATTATTTTAAATAAATATGTAAAAATTGCCTGTTTATGGCTGGCAGGTATGCTTTTTATTATTATCACAACAATCCACATTCCAAATTTATTTTATATTTTAAAAACTATTCCTTTAAAGCCTGAATTATTAAATCTTGCATTGATGGAAACCTTACAGGATACAGCATTGTTGGGTGCTTCGTTAATGATTGCTTACTATTTAGAAAACAACAAACAGGAATAAAAAACAAGCCACAATTTATTGCTTTCAAAAATCGACAGCCATGAGAAATTTTTTTTATAAATTATTCGTTTTATCACTAATAATAAGTCCCCAACTTTACGCCCAAGTAGATCAATCGGAAGAAGTTCAGGTAGTTGAACATTTAGGCGACACAATACCTTTGGACTTGAAATTTGTTAGCGATAAATCTGACACAGTAACGTTGAGGCAATTAATCGACAAGCCCACCATTCTTTCGTTTGTATATTTCGATTGTCCGGGTTTGTGCAGTCCATTGCTCGAAGGAGTAGGCGACGTAATTCGCAAATCGGATCTGGTTTTGGGTAAGGACTATCAGGTTATTACTGTTAGTTTTAACTTTAGAGACACACCCGAAAAGGCCAAGGATAAGAAAAAGCGATTTGTGGAACGATACTCAGCCGATAATGGCGATGGTTGGATATTTTTGACAACTGACAGTAGCACAATTTATGAAATAACACACGCCACAGGATTTATTACAAAGGCTGTTGGTTTTGACTTTATTCACCCATCGGCAATTATTGCGATAAGTCCTAAAGGAAAAATCACACGCTATTTGTATGGAATTACCTTTTTGCCAATGGACGTAAAGTTGGCAATTGCCGAAGCAAATGAAGGAAAAGCACGTCCAACAATTCAGAAAATATTATTAATGTGTTATAGCTACGACCAAGAAAATCAGCGATTTGGATTAGATGTAACAAAAATTATAGGAACAGTAATAGCATTTTTCTTATTACTATTTATAATAATTTATTTAGTAAAACCACGAAAAAAGAATAAAAACAACGAATAATGAGCAACGAAACAGAAAAACATGTAAGCTATCTTGATTATAAAGGAGAATACAAGGGCATTTTTGCTTGGATATTTTCTACCGACCATAAACGTATTGCCTTATTATACCTTTATTCTATTGCAACCTTTTTCTTTGTAGGTGCAATATTAGGATTAGTGATGCGATTTGAATTGGTAGCACCAGGCGAAACAATTGTTAAGCCTCAGACCTACAACGGATTATTCACCGTACATGGAGTCATCATGATTTTTATGGTGGTAATTCCGGGTTTGTCGGCAATTTTTGGCAATTTTTTGTTACCGCTTCATATTGGAGCAAAGGATGTGGCCTTCCCTAAACTCAACCGCTTTTCGTGGTGGATTTTTATTGTTGGTAGTATAATGGCTATAATGACGCAATTTCTTCGGTCGGGACCACCCGATACCGGTTGGACTTTTTATGCACCCTACTCTACTTCTACAGGAACGAGTGTCATTTTAGCTACTTCGGCAGCTTTCGTACTTGGCTTTTCGTCCATCTTAACAGGTTTGAATTTTATTGTTACCATACATAGAATGCGTGCTCCGGGTATGCGGTTTTTCAACATGCCCCTTTTCCCGTGGTCGATTTATGCTGCTTCGTGGATTCAGTTGTTGGCAACTCCTGTTGTTGGAATTACACTGATAATGCTTATTTTCGAACGATTATTTGGCATAGGATTTTTTAACCCCGAATTGGGTGGTGACCCGCTTTTATTCCAACATTTATTCTGGATTTATTCGCACCCTGCCGTTTATATTATGATTCTGCCGGCAATGGGAGTTATTACCGAAATTATTCCTACTTTTTGTCAACAAAAAGTGTATGGTTATAAAGCCATTGCCATTTCGAGTTTGGCTATTGCAGGCGTTGGTTTCCTTGTTTGGGGGCACCACATGTACACATCGGGCATGAGCGAACAAGCACGTTGGTTTTTCTCACTACTTACATTTGTTGTTGCCGTACCGAGTGCTATTAAAGTTTTCAACTGGATTCTCACCATGTACAAAGGTTCTATCGACGTAAAACCACCATTTCTATATGCTTTGTATTTTATTTTTCTGTTTATAATTGGTGGCACAACCGGATTAATTCTTGGCTCGGTAGCAACAAACATACAGGTACACGATACTGCTTTTGTGGTGGCACATTTCCACTACATAATTTTTGGAGGCATGGGATTTGCATTTTTTGCAGCCATTCATTTTTGGTTTCCTAAAATGTACGGAAAAATGTATAATATAAAAATTGCCAATTTTGCTTCAACCCTATTATTTATTGGATTTAATTTATTGTATTTCCCTCAATTTATAATTGGTTATCAGGGCATGCCACGTCGCTATTACGATTATTTACCTCAATTTCAATGGGCGCAGGTATTGTCAACAATAGGCGGTGTTGTGTTATTTATAGCATTGATAACAATGGTTGCGAATTTGGTGAGAGGAGCAAAAAAAGGACAAGATGCACCAGCAAATCCTTGGCATGGTTCTACCTTGGAATGGTCGATACCATCGCCACCATCGCTCGAAAACTTTGATACTGACCCTGTTGTAAAGGAGAATCCTTACGAATACAATTGAGAAGTCAGAAGTTAGAAATTGGTAATTGAGAAAATTGATAATTGGAAATTGGAAATTAAATTAATATGAGTAATCTCGAAAATCACCCACATGTTCATCGCGACGATGAGGCGCAAAAGTTAGGAATGTGGCTATTTATTTTCACCGAATTGTTATTGTTTGGTGGTCTATTTTTAGTGTACTCTATTTTCAGAGCACAATATCCTGATAACTTTCATGAGTCGAGCCTTGAACTGAGTGTTACATTGGGGGTAATAAATACGGTTATACTGTTGGTAAGTAGTATGTCGGTGGCAATTTCACTCACTGCAGTTCAGAAGAGCAACTATAAGTTAGCAAAATTGATGCTACTTCTAACAGTAGCTTTGGCAATGGCTTTTATGGTAAATAAGTACTTTGAGTGGGGCGCAAAGTTTCACCACGGACTTTATCCTGGATCTGAACTAATGCATTTGCTCGACAGAGGCCACCATTTGTATTTTAGTTTGTATTTTTTTATGACTGGCTTACACGCACTTCACATTGTTGTTGGTGTAATTTTGCTTTTGATAAGCTATGTAAAAATCACCAAAGGCAAAATACAATCGGACAACTTTATGCATCTTGAGAATGCAGCACTTTATTGGCATTTAGTCGATTTAATATGGATTTTTGTTTTCCCATTGTTGTATTTAATTTCCTAAAAAGCAATTTATTATGTCAGGCAACACTCCACATATTACGCCCTACAGAACTCTTGGTATTATTTTACTAATACTTCTGTCGCTCACGTTTTTAACCATCGAAATTACGTCAATTCATTTGGGGGCATTAACGGTAACCGCTGCTTTATTAATAGCGGGCGTAAAAGGTTACTTGGTTTTAGCTTATTTTATGCACCTGAAACACGAGAATTTACTTCTCAGGATATTAGTAGCAATGGTTTTTGTGCTTTTTGCACTAATCGTTGTCATTACATTTATCGATTATGCATTTAGATAATTACGATTTATGAAATACGAATTACGAGAAAGAAGATAAGAATAAAATATTGAAAAACATTTTTCGATTCTAACAAAAAAAACACATTACACATTCAAACATTTATAATATATGTTTAGCAACGCATCAAATTTTGTACAGGGAGTCGACATGGCATTTGCCATAATTGTAGGCATATCCGTATTTTTTCTTGTTGGCTTAACCGCATTAATGATTTATTTTGTAGTCCGATATAACAAAAAACGACATCCAAAATCGGTTTATGTAAAAGACAATGCATGGCTCGAAGCAACCTGGATTGCTGTTCCATTAATCATTGTATTGTATATGTTTTATATTGGCTGGGAAGGATTTCTACCAATGCGACAAGTGCCCGACAATGCAATGAAAGTAAAAGCAATAGGCAAAATGTGGGTTTGGGAATTTGAATACGAAGGAAATAAAGTTTCGGATACCCTAATGCTACCCATTAACAAAGCTGTAAAAATTGACTTAATTTCTACCGATGTTTTACATGGTTTTTCGGTACCTGCATTTCGTATAAAAGAAGATGTGGTGCCGGTAAAAGAAAATTACACATGGTTTAAGCCTGGTGAGATTGGCGAATTTGATTTATATTGTACTGTTTATTGCGGACTGAGTCATGCTTACATGCATTCTATCGTAAAGGTTATTCCCGAAGAAGAGTTTAATAAATGGCTTGCAGCTTTACCTGTTCGTAAAAAAGAAGATGGAAGTAAAGGACGTAAGTTGTTGGAGAAAAATGGATGTTTAGCTTGTCACTCGGTAGATGGTTCTAAACTTGTTGGTCCTTCGTTTAAAGGCTCTTACGGCTCAAAAATAAAAGTAAAAACAAACGGCGCAGTCCGCGAAATTGTATTCGACGACAAATACCTCGAAACCTCCATTTACGACCCTAACGCTGACATTTCGGGCGATTATCCTCAAGGGTTAATGAAATCGTATAAAGATGTTATTTCAAAAGAAGATTTGGTATTAATAAACGATTATTTAAAAACGCTGAAATAGAGCAAAGAACAAAGAGTAAAGACTTTAGACCTTTGACATTAGACAATATATTGTTTTTAATTCCAACATGACAACTATCTCATTTAGCTCAGTTATAAAATTAATGAAATTAAAAGTGGCAGTGGCAGTAACATTTACTGCCATTGCCGGCTATATAATTTTCAGTCATAGCTTAAGCCTTGAAATATTCTATCTTATTGCAGGCGTATTATTATTTGCCAGTGGCTCCAGCGCCTTAAATCAAGTACAGGAAGCGGAATACGATGCCTTGATGCCCCGAACAAATAGGCGTCCAATTCCAGCAGGTTTACTTACAAAAAATCAGGCATTTATATTTTCGGTAATTTTCATTTTAGCAGGTTCATTTTTTCTATATACAGCATACGGATTTATTCCAATGCTTTTGGGCTTATTTAATGTGCTTTGGTACAATGGCATTTACACACCACTTAAACGAGTTTCTGCGTTTGCTGTTGTCCCCGGCTCGCTGGTGGGTGCTTTGCCTGTCTATATAGGCTGGACGGCAGCAGGAGGCTCCATTTACGACACAACAGTACTTTTTATAGGTTTGTTTTTGTTTATTTGGCAAGTACCTCACTTCTGGTTGCTTATGCTTAAATATGGTGAAGAGTACAAACAAGCAGGATTTAAAACCGTTACAGGCACATTTCATGCCATGACTTTGCCCAAAATAATATTTGCGTGGGTATTAAGTACTTCGTTTAGTTCATTAATAGTTCCATTATTTCTGGATACTTTGAGTTTGTGGTTTTTCTTGTTGGTATTTACTCTCAATATAGGATTTATTTCGATGTTTATACAAATGGCATTTAAACCCGAACAACCAATAAGCTTTAAACGTTCGTTTATTGGAATTAATATTTACATGATGGTTTTTATGCTAATGCTAATTGCATTTCATTTGATATAATCAAACCGACCTCGTTTTCATTTAATTAAAAATCACACAATCAGCTATTTACAAATTTACACAAATTTATACTAACAATTTGGCTTTAGCTATTTGATATTTCAAAAAAAGGCATTATCTTTGCACTCGCTAAAGTAAAAAAATGGCTGCGTAGCTCAACTGAATAGAGTACCACACTACGGATGTGGGGGTTACAGGTTTGAATCCTGTCGCGGTCACAATAAAAAATCCCAATCAACTGTAAATGAGTGATTGGGATTTTTTTTAGCAGTACTTGCCCACATTTGACATACAAAAATTGTTAGTTTAAAAAACCAAATGAAATAAAAAAGGGCTGAATCAATTGATATTCAGCCCTTTTTGGTTTTGCGGAAGCTACGAGATTCGAACTCGTGGTACGGTTGCCCGTACGTCAGTTTAGCAAACTGGTGGTTTCAGCCACTCACCCAAACTTCCAAAACTTCGCTTTAGCGGGTGCAAATATAGAAAGGAATTTTCGATTTTCAAAATGATTTTGTGTTTTTATTCCATTTTTGGTTTAAAGCACGTAGCCATAAATTTGACAATCAGCTTATTGCAGAAATACACAACAAAAAAGTTTTTAAATTATCAAGACTTATGCATTATTTATGGGCATTTTGTAGTATTTTTGTATATGAACAATTATTAAAAATATTGTATGCTGTTAAAAAAGTTTTTTTCACCTAAAAAGCCTCTGTTTTGGCTGTTTACAATTGCTGCTGCAATATTTATCTCCATCGTTTTAATTCTTTTTGCACCCAATATTATTGTTGAAGACAAGGAAGACAGTTACCTATACATTCGGGATAACAGCTCCATAGAAGATGTAATTGCCAATATCCAATCGTCGTCCAAAGTATTGTCTGTTTTAACATTCAAACAAGCAGTTACAATTTTAGGTTATAAAAATATCCGTCCCGGCCGCTACGAACTTACCAATGGTATGAACAACTTTAAGTTGGTTCGCATACTTAAAAATGGCCGACAAACGCCTATGAAACTGACGTTTAATAATATCCGCACCAAAGAACAATTGGCTGGCAGAATGTCAAAAATTATCATGGCCGATTCGCTGTCTTTACTTCAACTCATGAACGATTCGGCTTTTTTGGCAAGCTATCAGTTAAATCCAAATACATCAATTGCCATTTTTATACCAAATACCTACGAAGTTTTTTGGGATATGGATGCTCGTGAACTTTTTGAACGTATGAAAAAGGAGTCTGATTTATTCTGGACCGACGAACGCAAAGCCAAAGCCGCTGCAATTCCCCTTTCGCCTGTGGAAGTGTCTACGCTGGCTTCGATTGTTGAAGAGGAAACTAATAATAAAGCCGAACGACCAATGGTGGCCGGTTTGTATATTAACCGTCTAAAAACGGAGATGCCACTCCAAGCCGATCCAACTTTGAAATTTGCAGCAGGCGATTTTAGTATTAAACGATTAAAAATGGGGCATATTAT
>Ga0247840_10002249_pt1 | contig 34828 bp, 37 predicted proteins | sample LaCruzMarch2015__FD_192404 | JGI IMG/M metagenome (GOLD analysis project Ga0247840, IMG submission 192404) | Freshwater microbial communities from meromictic Lake La Cruz, Castile-La Mancha, Spain - LaCruzMarch2015_17m | ecosystem: Environmental > Aquatic > Freshwater > Lake | place: Spain...
GGGTAAGGGAATGGGAACTGGAACTGTAACGGATACCTCTGACTACCTTGCGAAGATCAAAAGAAACGGAGTTGCTTACGTTGTTAAGGTCGCTGACCGAATCAGCAACCTAAGGGATGCCCTGGAAGCCAGTAGAAAATTTAGAGAGAAATACCTTTTAGAGACCGAGCAATATTATCTGGATTTTGCGGAAGCCTCGCCTTTTGCTAAAGATATGTCCTCCGCCTATGAAGCCTTGAAGGAGTTCCATGAAGATGAAGAGGACAAGCGGATTGTGGTGGTGGTGGATAATGTCTTTAACATGGGGTCGGATCCGGACCTTAACATTCTGGATGCCTTCTACCTTGGGAAGGGTTCATCGGAATGCTTCCCCATAGCCTGCATTATTGACCGGGAGGAAATGAAGTTCGCCGAAATTCAAAGAGGAAAGGAAATCATCTTAACGCTTAGCGCGATACCCACAAGTGACTTTAGTGTATTTGACAATGAGGAAGACTATAAAAGAGAAAACCCGAACGGATTCGCCGTCAGATCCTTTTGCCCCAGCTGGCAGCTGACTTACGTTGATGGGGATGAGGTGCCGGATCCAAGCGCCTGCTTTACAGGATTTGTGAAAAGGGTGCATGACTTCCTTGAAAACGAAAATGAAGAATTTCATTATTACGCTGCGGATGTCGATACCCTTGGTATCCTCATCACAGTAATGCTGAGGGATGATCGGGAGCCCATTCCAAAGCCGGGAAACGTTGTTTCAGGTGTCTATAGATTGAACGGATACATCGATACAGAGGATCAGGATGATGAGTATGTAAAGATGTTAAGCGATCGAAGCCGAGAGATGAAAAGCAAGCAGGATGATGACGGTGAGCTTAGCCAGGAAATAACTCGTTACTGGATCAGCGACTCGGGAGACGGACACAACAGTGCATTAAAAGTGATTGCGACTCCCCGGAGTATAAAGCTTATCCATTACAACAGGGATTGCAAGGAAGGGAAGGAAGTCGAAGGGGAGAATTATTACAAGATAGCTATTGGTATGAATTTTGATTACGACACTGCTTCTGAGGAAGAATTCCTTGAATTTGTTCAGTCAATATAGAGAGGATCATCAAGCATTGCGGAATTAAATAATGAAGTATATCATGTAAATAACAAGCTTTTATTTGACTGGAGTTTTTACTTCAACGTATGGATAATCAGCAGATCTTTGCAGTTGCCTTAAAGTCTGGAGGAAGTATTAAAATGAACAGCGAAATAGAGAAATATAACGCATTGCAAACAGAAACAGATCAAAAAATATGCAATTCATTAATGAATGAAATTGATCGCAACCTTGGAGAAGCCAAGAGCAAAATCTGGCATGGAAGCCCTGTTTGGTTTTTAGACGATAATCCGGTTGTTGGTTACTCCAAACTCAAAGACTGCATTCAATTGCTTTTCTGGAGTGGGCAATCCTTTGAAGAAGTAAGCTTAAATCATGTGGGGAAATACAAGGCGGCAGAGATGCGCTATACGGACGCCCTTCAGATCAACAAGGATGATTTGACCCGTTGGCTTAATAAATCACGGGAAATTCAATGGAATTATAAAAGCATAGTGAAGCGTCAGGGCGTATTGGAAAGGTTGAAATAGTTAAGCATGGATACTTTCCCATAAGGTTCGTGCTTGACACCTCGATTGAGCAAAATGATGGCATCACCGTTATATAAGTCCATGACAATCCGAAACTGGAACACAACAACAAGGATTTTGGATATGCTGAAGAGTATAGATGCGGAAAAATAGAAAATGCGATAAATAAAATGAACGAGTGATCCGAAAACAACTGAGGTGATGTATTAAATATTAAAATGTAAGGAGAACACTATGTTTAGAGAAATGAGAAGAAGGAAACAGCTATTATCCGAGGAAGAAACCATAGAAATTTTTAACAAGTGTACATCAGGCGTCTTAGCTGTTGCGGGAGATGATGATTACCCCTATGCTGTACCGCTAAGCTATACTTATAAGGACGGCAAATTATTTTTTCATTGCGCGAAGACCGGGCATAAGATTGATGGAATCAAAAGAAATGATAAGGTGACATTCACGGTCATTGATAGAGATGATATTATCCAGGAAACCTTTACAACCCACTTCCGAAGCGCTACGGCATTCGGCAGGGCACGAATACTTACTGAGGATCATGAGCGAAGGGAAGCCCTTGAGAGTTTAATAGAAAAGTATTCGCCAAATTATATCAAGGAAGGCCAAAAGGAAATCGAAGGCGACTTCCACGTCGTATGCGTAGTAGAAGTAAAAATTGAGCATATGACCGGAAAAGCAGCTATAGAAATAGTCAATGGGCGAGGATAGCCGGGAGGTCAGCAATATGCCACTCAATATAGTACAAAATGATATCACTAAAATGCAGGTAGACGCCATTGTTAACGCAGCGAACCAAAGCCTCAAAATGGGTGCCGGTGTTTGCGGCGCTATTTTTTCCGCCGCCGGCGCTGAGAAGCTGCAGGCGGAGTGCGATAAAATCGGGCATTGCGACGTTGGCGCTGCTGTAATTACAAGCGGCTATGACTTGCCGGCCAAATATATCATTCATGCAGTCGGGCCGATCTGGCATGGCGGCAAGGCAAAAGAGCCCCAGCTGCTTCGAAGCTGTTATGAGAACGCGCTGAATTTGGCGCGGCAGCATCAATGCCAATCCATCGCCTTTCCCCTGATATCTTCAGGGATTTATGGCTATCCAAAGGATCAGGCCCTTCAGATTGCCGTAGCCGCAATAGACGAATTCCTGCAAACGAATGAAATGCAGGTTAGTCTGGTCATCTACAGTAAAAAGGCATTTGAACTAAGCGATAAGCTTTTCGAGAGGCTGGAAAAATATATTGATGACAACTATGTAGAGGAGATCCAGCTTGACAGCAGCATAGTAGACCTTAAATCCTACGCATTCCAGGATAATTATGAAATATCCAATAAGCTATACGTGGAAGAACTGGATGACTATATTGTCGAAAAACTGCAAAAGCGCAGCCTGAAAGATGCGGTGAACCAGCTGGATGAATCCTTTTCTGAAATGCTGCTTAGGCTTATCGATGAAAAGGGCATGACTGACGTGGAGACCTATAAGAGAGCCAATATGGACCGCAAACTCTTTTCCAAAATTCGGGGTGGAAATGGCTATAATCCCAGCAAGGCTACGGCCATAGCTCTGGCTATTGCGCTTAGATTAAATAGGGATCAAACCCTCGACTTGCTGGGAAAGGCTGGATACACGCTGTCCCGCAGCAACAAGTTCGATGTGATTATTGATTATTTTATTCAGGAAGAGAACTACAACATTCACGAAATCAACGAAGCCTTATTTGCCTTCGATCAGATGCTGCTCGGCGCTTAAATGTCGCTCTAAAAGCGACCTATCCCATTGAAAAAATTGTTATCCTTAAGTCACCAAGGAAAGGGAGGGTAACAAAATGAAGACAAATTTAACTGAACTGGTATTTATTCTTGATAAGAGCGGCTCCATGTCAGGTCTGGAGAGCGACACCATCGGCGGCTACAACGCCATGCTGAAAAAGCAGCAGGCGGAGCCTGGAGAGGCAACCATCACAACGGTGCTGTTTGATGACAAGTATGAACTGCTGCATGACAGAATCAACATCAAGGGAGTAAGGCCTATTACAGAAAAGGAATACTTTGTTGAAGGCAGCACAGCCCTGATGGACGCCATCGGCAAGACCATCCAAAAGATGGTGAATGTGCAAAAAAACACCAGCGAGGACCAGCGTGCTGATCAGGTGGTATTTGTCATAACGACAGACGGCATGGAAAATGCCAGCCGCGAATATACCAGCCCAAAAATCAAAAAAATGGTGGAGCATCAAAAGGCGAAATATAACTGGGAGTTTATCTTTCTAGGCGCCAATATTGATGCAGTTGCCACAGCTGCGGATTTTGGGATCGATGCAAACAGAGCTGCCAATTTTCATGCAGACAGTGTGGGCATAGAAATGAGTTATAGTGCGGTTAATGATGTGGTCAGCAATATTCGAGAATGCAAGGAAATCTCGAATGAATGGAAAGCAAAGATTGATCATGACTATTTAAACCGCGAAAAAACGGATAAAAAATAGCATAGGGTAAATGCCATTAAGCAGGTGACCAATAGGAAGCCTGCTTATTTGCTGTTCCTATGGGAATTTACTGTACTGAACAGAAAAAACAAGCTAGAGAGTCCAAGCAGAACAGAAGCAACAGTCCACAACGTCGAGACTGCGGTGTGCTTTATTATAAGCGCACTGACAATAGAGGCAACTAAAACGCCAAGCTGAAGCACCAGTGAGGATAGTGACAGAATTGATGCTCGGTAACGATCAGGAGTCACTTCATTGATGAGCAAGTTCTCCGGGATATTGGATAATCCAAGGAAAAAATAAATCATGGAAAATATGATAACAAAACTTTGAATCTGGAACTGATGACCGAGAAAAATCAAAAGCAAGGCCATAAGCATCCGCCCAATCGGGAAGAGATATATGGCCTTTATTTTTCCGAAACACAGTAATTTTTCCGCGATGAGAGAACCCACCAGGGCTGATGCAAAGTAGGAAAAGGATAATATGGAAAGCACCCATAGGCTCTGCCTGTCGGGCAAAATACTTATGAACTGAGGCTGCCAAAAGGTCTCAAGAGAGAAGAAAAAGAAGCCGGTAGCAAATAGGGATATTAAAACAACTACAATAACTTTCTCTTTTCTGAGCAGGGTGAGCCCAGATGTTAAATGGGTTACCAAATCGCTTTCAGGGGTTGAGAAGGATTCTCTCGTGAAAGAATCCTTAATACACAGAAGAGTCAGAAACCCTATTAAAAGTGATAGAAAAAGTTTGCACATCAGATTAAGGTCATATGGTGTTGCAAAAAGCACAAATTGCTCGCTAAAACTTGGCATCAATCCGCCAATTGTTGCTCCTATAGCAAGACCGCTACTCACTAGTACATTAAGATGGGTTAAAATACGTGGTAAGCTTTCGCGTCCATTGTGAGAAATAAACCGTTCTATATACAGTGCTTCAAGAGAACCGGAGGAAAGCGCACGACCAATACCTGAAAGAACCATTGATAGGCAAAGTAGAAAAAAGGACTGGGATAAAAGCACGATCAAAGTGCCGAAGAATGTAAAACAAATTGAAAGAATAAAGGCAAACCTTCTGCCATATAAGTCCGCAAAAATTCCGGTCGGCAGTTCAAGAAGGATGACGGTAAAGGACAGCACTCCCATGATGATTGATAGTTGGGACAAATCAAGCCCTCTTGATATAAAAACCAAGCTATAAACTGCTACCAGAATTCCAGTGGAAAAAGACTGCAGTGCTAAAATTAATGAGAAACTTTTTAATCCCATGAAGCAACCTCAATTGTTTAGGATAGCTATTATTTTATTTGCCCTCTTCGACCAGATCTTTTCGATATCCGAGGAGAATGAATTCCCAGGGATGTGAGACTAAGCTTTCCTGAACAGTCGAAGCAGCATTTGATCTGATGAAGGCATCAATTATTGAAGATAATTCATCAATCTGCCTTCTGTTGAGATGCACAATGCCAGAAATGAGATCAGCCACTGGTTCGTTTTCATTTGAGCCTTTGGCATGTCGAAGGATATTTTGATAATTCTCGCTTGCGTCGCTAAGTTCCTTTAAAATAAACGCCTCACGCTCACCGGAAAAATTATCGGACTGACCAAGACCAATGCTGATTGTAACGTTGGTCAATTTATAAAAGGTTGCATTTATGCCATGAATCAGTTCGTTGTGATCGACTTCAACAATGCCAAGGGACTTTAACCTTTCAAGATGGTGCTTTGCCGATGATGGGGCGATCTTGAGCTGATTTGAAAGCTGTTTTGGCGTAATGGGTTCTCCAATAAAGGACATTTTTTTGATGATTTGCTGCCTCAGGGGAAACATGAATATTCTTAAGGCTTTATCATTATCAAGAACTATTCTCTGAATCATAGGAAACCTCCCTCTTAATATAAACAAAATATAACATAGCATATTATGTTATGTCAATATTTATATTAAGTTTCGGGCCAAACAATATGGAATGAAGCTTTATGTAAAGCAATCAATACACAATGTAAAAAATACTTGACATTGTGTATTGATTGTTTTACAATGCAAACATAAACAATGAAAATTTAGGAAAGGAGTGAGTTAACCATGTCCTATCAGGAGAAAAGAACCATCGTTTCAATGATTACAGGGGTATTGCTCTTAGGTGCGTATTTTATATACACCTACGGGAAGTACCAGTCAGGCGACATCGCCGCAGACAATCTGAAATTCTGGGCAGCCACCATGCTGATCTTTATCGGCATTGGCATTGCTTCCGCTATAATCATTCAAATCGTATTCCACATTCTGCTTTCTATAGGGATTGCCATCAAGAAGCAAATCCAGAATGGTACCTGTGATGACCATGAAATCGATCAGACGATCAAGGCCGAAATGATTACCGACGAAATGGACAAGCTTATTGAACTGAAATCTATGCGGGTTGGTTTTATCGCTGCAGGAATAGGCTTTATTGCAGCCCTGGCATCGCAAGTTCTAAACTATTCCCCTGCGGTTATGATCAATATCCTGTTTGTAGCTTTTAGTGCAGGGTCGGTGCTGGATGGCGCCACACAATTATACTATTACAGAAAGGGCGTTTAATATGGCTAAGAAATTTTTGATTACAAACAATATAAGAAGACTGCGTTTCTTTGCCAACGAAATGACACAGCAGCAGCTCGCCGAAAAAATCGGCGCCTCAAGGCAGACCATTATTTCCATAGAAGCCGGAAAGTATTCGCCGTCCCTGGAGCTCGGCTTTCGCATAGCCGACGCCTTCGGGGTAAAAATCAGTGAAGTATTTGAATATGAAGTAAAAGAGGATTAATGAAGTGAAAAATCAAAACGTAAATAAAATAAAATCGGGAACCAGCAATAAAACTGCAAAAGTCGTCGGAGCATTGTTTTTAATTGCCATGGCGGCTAGCCTTCTTGGGGGAACCTTGATAGAATCCATCCTATCAGCGCCGGATTATTTTGGCGCGGCATCTGAGAACAGAACCCAACTGCTAACAGGCATATTTCTAGAACTCATTAACGCCATCTCGGTTGTTTGTATTGGGGCCCTGATGTTTTCCCTCTTAAAAAAGCAGAATGAAAACATAGCACGCATCTATCTCAGTGCAAGAGTGATCGAAGCGGTGCTCTGCGTTGCTGCAGTCATCATGCCGCTGGCACTGATCAAAGTGAATGCCGGGGCTTTGGCTACTCTGGATTTACAGGCCGCAGGGGCTCTTTTAATCGCCGCGCGTGCAGGCATCATGGATGCCCTGGTACTGGTCTTTTTCTGTCTTGGCGCTGCCTTGTTTTATTTCCTACTGTACAAATCGAGACTTATTCCACGTTTGATATCGGTTTGGGGCATGATTGCCGTAGTACTGGTCTTTGCAGTAAACATCATGGGACTTTTCAGCACCACAGACATCAATTTAGCCATTAAAATGAGCTTTGCATTGCCGATTATTCTCAATGAAGTATTTCTGGGAATCTGGCTGATGGTTAAAGGATTCAATCACAAGAATAATATTGTTTAGTTGGAAATATGCTATAATTAACTGTAAATGTTTAAGTGGTAATGGAAGCGTATTTTGTGAGGTAACAGTTGTGCTTGATATTAAAACGCTCATGCTTATATACTTTATCATTAATCTGTTAAACGCATTTATCCTATTGATCATCTGGCGGCAGTACCGTAGGCATTTTGCCGGCTTGCATTTACTTTTTATAGATATGATCTTCCAAATGACGGGATTCCTGCTTAGCCTTTTGCGCGACATCCTGCCGGCGATGCTGTCGATCGTACTCTCAAATATGCTGATTATCAGCGGAGCGCTTCTGGTCCTGATTGGACTTGAGCAATTCTTCAATCTCAGAACGAAGCACATGCACAACTTTATTATGCTGGCTGTTTTTTTCCTTGTGCTGGTTTATTTCAGCCTGATTGATCCGAATTTGACCGCGCGTGAGATTGCCATATCTGCCATGATTGTCATTATAAATGGACAAAGCAGCTATCTATTATTTCGGCGCGTTACCGCAAAATTCAGAAATATCGCTATATTTCCGGGAATCACGCTTCTTGTATTTGCTGTGGTCAGCTTTGTTAGAATCATTGTACTAGCCTGCGTCACAGACCACCCAAATGAATTTTTCCAGTCGGATCTTATTAATTCAGTAGTTATAACAATTTATCTCGCATTATGTATTTTATTTTCGATTAGCCTGATTTTACTGGTCAGTGGACGTCTATACGGTGAGGTTCGCATCGAGAAGGACAAATATAATATCGCCTTTAACGCTTCCCCATACGCCATTCTACTCACAAGAATGCGTGATGGGGAAATCTTTGAAGTCAATGAGGGTTTCACAGCCATTTTCGGTTACATGCCGAAGGAGGTCATCGGAAAAACAACGCTGGAAATTAATCTATGGACAAGCGAACAAGACCGGTCGATGATGATCCGTGACATGTCAAATGGTCGCATCATTCGTGGATTTGAAATGCAGTTCCTGGATAAAGACGGGAAAACGATCATGGGTCTTCTATCATCAAATGTAGTTGATGTTAATAATGAAAAATGTCTCTTGACGAGCATAAGCGATATAACTGAGATGGTCATTATGAGGCAGGAGCTTGAAGAGCTGGCAACCCATGATATTTTGACCGGCTTACCAAATAGAAAGCTGCTATACGATCGCTTCGAGCTGGCTAAGGCAAATGCGCAGCGTGAAAATATGAAGCTCGCAATTATATCAATGGATATTGATATGCTGAAGGCAGTTAATGATAATTTGGGTCATGATGCGGGGGATCAGGTACTATTGACTATCAGCAAAAGATTAACGGATTTGTTGCGTAAGGGGGATACGGTGTCCCGATTTGGCGGCGATGAATTCGTTCTGCTCATTGGTGGGGTGAGCCAACATGAGGATATCGACAATGTTGTGCGCAATATTCAAACCAGCTTGGCTGAGCCAATAAACCTGGCTGAATCCTCTGTCAATATTACAGTGAGTATCGGGATTGCCTTGTATCCCGAGAATGGCGACGACATTAAGGATTTGCTTAGAAAATCTGATGCCGCGATGTATCAGGTAAAAAAGAGTGGAAGAAATAATCATAACTATGCTATTGAATAGCTGATCATTTAACCGGTCAAACCAGGCCGGTTTTTAATTTGCAGATCAAAGAATATCTGTCTTGAGCGAGAGGAGGTAAGAGATTATGGCTAAGCTAAAAAAATGGCAGAAAAATGTGCTGGCAGCAGTTTTTATAATAGTAGCAGGATTCATTCTTTTCAATCTGGCTTTTATGCTGGCGGCTCTTGTAATTAATCTAACCATGTACATTATGGGGCAGCCGCAAAATGTTGCACCGCCATTTGTCGGCAGAGTTGCCTATAGCATCATCATACTGCTGATCTCATGGCTGATTTTAAAATCCAAGCTGAATGACCTGATAAAAGCAGCGTTTTTAACCATGCCCCTTATGGTCATCATGATTACGCTGGGAATCAGCCTATATCAGCAGCCGATCTGGCTGCTGGGTCTAATTGGATCTGCGGGCGTTGGCTTTGTGCTTTTATACCTCTATAAGAAAAAGCTGGTCTGGTATTATTACTTTTCAACCTTTTACGTTGCAGTTCTTGTCCTTTGCATCATGATATTTCAGATTGAAATATGATGCAGCCAATGGGTTCAGAACAATAGCAGAAGAGCCAATATCTGTTTTATCAACGACTGCTCTCACGATATACTAAAAGGAGGTTATGTTATGAAGGATGAAAAAAAAGAGTTATCAACTGATCAACATGAAGAATTACTCCGTGCATTAAAAACCCGTTTTGAGAAAAACCTGAATCGACATAAAGGTATAGATTGGGTTAATGTACAAAAAAAGCTTGAGGCTAAGGTTGAAAAGCTTTGGTCACTCAATGAAATGGAAAAAACCGGTGGTGAACCGGATGTAATCGATTACGATCACGAGACCGGTGAATACAGTTTCTGTGATTGCTCAACTGAGAGTCCTATAGGGCGAAGAAATATTTGTTATGACCGTGAAGGGTTGGAATCAAGAAAAGAGAACAGACCAAAAAACAACGCAATAGATATGGCAACTGACATGGGTATTGACATTTTAAACGAAGAGCAATATAGGAAATTGCAGAGTCTTGGAAACTTTGACATGAAAACGTCTAGCTGGTTAAAAACACCTTCTGATATTAGAAAGCTTGGTGGAGCCATATTTGCAGATTATCGTTTCGGCAATGTCTTCGTATATCACAATGGTGCAGAATCCTACTATGGGGCCAGAGGGTTCCGTGGCATATTGAAAGTCTAAAAGTAGTAAAATCCATATCAAAATAGTATAATTATTTCACAGGGCGAAAAGCCCAACGGGATTGGAGGAAATACCATGTCAGTAATTGCTTATATCAATTTTAATGGTAATTGTAGTGAGGCATTGGATTTTTATGCCGATGTTTTCAAGGCGGATAAATCCCAAATCATGAGATGGAAGGATGCCCCGGCAGATCCGAATTTTGAATTGCCGGAGGCTGCGAAGAACCTTATCATGCATGCTTATCTTAAGATCGGTGGCGGGGAGATTATGTTCGCCGATGTACCGCCTAACATGTCGGTGGTAATCGGGGAGAATATTAGCTTATTGGTTTCATCAAGCAGTGTTGAGGAAATCAAATCCTACTTCCATAAGATAAAGAATGGAGGAGCCATTATCATGGATCTTCAGGAGACGTTCTGGACCAAATGCTACGGATCTGTCCGGGATAAATTTGGCATAACCTGGCAATTCAGTCTGGAAGAAACCACATGATTAATGACCGACTATTGAATTTAGGAATCACTGATCAAACAATCAAAGAGGCGAGCCTATATAAAGATTGTATTTTAGCCAGAGTGGTAGGTCAGTACAAGGATCTCTATAAAGTCGCCATCGAAAACGGCGAAATTATGGCTGAAATATCTGGAAAGCTTCGGTATCTCTCAGACGCACTGCCTGATTATCCGGCGGTGGGTGACTTTGTCGTGCTTGACAGGGAAGATGGATTATCAGGTAATGCTATTATACAAGCCATTCTGTCAAGAAAAAGCATATTCATAAGACGGGCGGCAGGGACGACTCAGGATGTTCAGGTGATAGCGGCGAATATTGATACGGTTTTTATTTGCATGTCCCTCAACAATGACTTTAATCTGCGAAGACTCGAACGGTATCTGGCAATTACCTGGGACAGCGGAGCCATTCCCGTTGTGGTGCTGACGAAATCAGATTTGTGTCTGGATTTGCAAAGCAGGCTCTCTGAAGTGGAAGGCATAGCTGCAGGCGTTGAGATCATAGTGACCACGAGTATGTCAGAGGATGGCTATAAAGCGATAACAGAATATATCAGAACTGGCCAAACCGTAGCTTTTCTAGGGTCCTCCGGTGTCGGCAAATCCACTTTAATTAATCGACTTTTAGGCGAGGACTTTATAAAGACGAAGGAAATCAGAAAAGATGACAAAGGGCGGCATACGACAACAACTAGGGAACTGATCCTGATTCCTACTGGCGGCGCCGTCATAGATACACCGGGAATGCGTGAGCTTGGCGTTGAAAGTGCTAACCTAGCCAAGGCCTTTTCCGATATTGATGATTTTGCAATGACCTGCAGGTTTGATGATTGCCAGCATGAGAGAGAACCAGGATGCGCGGTAAGACAGGCTATTCAAGAGGGCTTGATCTCTGAAGAGCGCCTTGCCAGCTACCAAAAGCTTAAAAAAGAGGCGAAATATGACGGCTTGAATTCCAAGCAAATAGAGAAGGAAAAAATGACCACCATGTTCGCGGACTTTGGCGGGATAAAAAATGCCAAAGCCTATGTAAAGTCAAAAGGATTCAAGCAGAATCGCTGAGTCGGAGGTTCATATGGAAGAAAAACTCATTGCGCCCTGTGGGATGAACTGTGCCCTATGCGTCAGCTATCTGGCCATGAAAACCGACTTGAATAAACAGGGTTTCAGCAGGAAATACTGCCCTGGGTGCTTGCCGCGTGGCAAGCACTGTCTCTTTATGAAGGATACCTGTGAACGCGTTGGCAAGGGCCTGATCAGATTCTGCAGTGACTGTCCGGATTTTCCCTGTGCCAGGTTAAAGAGCCTTGATCAGCGTTATCGCACTAAGTATCACATGAGCATGATTGAAAACCTCAATGCCATCAAGGAGAAGGGTATGACGGCCTTTCTTGAAGAAGAGCAGACAAAGTGGCAATGCCCGCAATGCGGCGGGGACATTTGCTGCCATAATGGATTATGCCTGAGCTGTGATGTGGATCGATTGCGGAGCAACAAAAAGTACCGCTGGGACGAGAAGTAACAATTAATTTTTTAGTACAACAAGGGCAATCAGCAAGCTGTATCAGAAGGGATTTGCATTAGCTATTCAATTTGGAGTATAATTAACAAAATATAGCATACATAACACCTTGGTGAAAGAGGTACTATTTCGTGAATGATCAATTTTACAGAGAATTGCTATTCGAATCACCGATGGGCTACGCATTGCATAGAATTATATGTGACAGCGATGGGATTCCCTGTGATTATGTAATTGTTGAGATGAATGAAGCCTTTGAAACCCTAACGGGTCTTCATGGAGAAGATATCATTGACAAGAAAATTACGGAAATTGTACCAGACATTAAAAAAGAGGAATTTGACTGGATTCGTGTTTACGGTGACATTGCGCTGGGCTGAGAGGGCAAAGAGTTTGAACAGTTTTTTGAGCCTCTTGGTCAATGGTATAAGATCAGTGCCTATTCTCCGGAGAAATTCTATTTTGTGACCCTTTTTACAAATATCAGCCAACTCAAGATCATAGAAAACGCATTGATCGATAATGAAAGACGCTTAATATCGGCCCAAAAGATAGCCCATGTCGGCAATTGGGAGCTGAATTTGGAGACGAGAAAGATTTGGGCATCCGAGGAAGCATTCAGCATATATGGCATTGTGCATAAGACAGCATACCTTACTTTAAAGCAGGTTCAGTCCAGGGTAAACCGGGCTTACCGGAAGCCTTTGGATGAGGCCCTCATTAATCTGATCACCAAGGAAGAAAAATATGATATTGAATTTGAAATAAACCACGGCATTACAGGACAGGACAGATTTATTCATTCTATTGCCGTGCTGCACAAGGATGAGCATGGCAAAATTCTCAAGGTCATAGGGACTATTCAGGATGTCACTGAGCAGAAACAGCGGCAGAAAGAACTGGCCTTCCTGGGGTATCACGATCAATTGACGGGACTTTATAATCGCCGATTTTTCGAAGAGGAGAAAATGCGGCTTGATACAGATCGGCAACTCCCGCTATCCGTTATAATCGCTGACGTGGACGGATTGAAGCTGATTAACGATGGCTTTGGCTATTTGAGCGGCGATAAGCTGCTGACCGAAGCGGCCGATATCATCAGCGCATGCTGCAGGGCAGAGGATATCGTTTCAAGAATAGGCGGAGATGAATTCTGTATCCTGCTTCCCAAAACAACCGCTGAGGCAGCTAAGAATATCGGTCAAAGAATTCACAGCCTATGTGAGAATAAGCCCATTGACCTTGGCGAAGGCACTATCAGAATGAGCATTTCCATGGGACAGGATACCAAAACTAGAAGTGAGATCAGCCTTTCGGAAGTTATTATAAATGCCGAAAATTCCATGAGAAGGAAAAAGCTGCTCGAACGTAAAAGTGTCAGAAGCGATCTGATGTCTTCCATAAAAGCAACCATGCTGGAAAAAAGTCATGAAACTGCTGAGCATGCAGAGAGGCTGGTTAATCTATCGAGAGCCATCGGCCTGCAATTGAATCTGCCTGAAGATAAGCTTTTTGATCTCGAATTGGCCACGACGCTGCATGATATCGGGAAAATGGGCATTGATCAGCAAATCCTCCTAAAAGCGGGAAAACTTACAAACAAAGAGTGGATTGAAATCAAGAAGCATCCAGAAGCAGGCTATAGAATTGCCCAGGCAACTTCAGAGCTCATGCCGATTTCGGATTACATCCTGTCGCATCATGAGCGCTGGGACGGCAAGGGCTATCCACAGGGACTAAAGCAGGAGGAAATCCCTCTACTGGCAAGGATCATCAATATTGTGGACTCCTATGATGCCATGACCCAGGACAGACCCTATAGAAGGGCCATGACAATTGAGGAGGCGGAAGCTGAAATTATATGCAACGCCGGAACTCAGTTCGACCCGAATATCGCTGATATATTTGTCGCAAAAGTACTGCATAAAGTGTAGGCAAATAAATATAACTGGAGGATAGAAAAATGGAAAAAAAACAAGTCATCGTCGCAAAAGATGCACCCGCTGCAATCGGGGCCTATTCCCATGCCAATGTCATCAATGGCATGGTCTTTACAGCGGGACAGATTGCCCTGCACCCGGAAACCAATGAACTGGTCCTCGATGATATTACTATTGAAGCCACCAGGGTTATGGAAAATCTCAAGATTATTCTTGAGGCGGCTTCCTCGGGCCTGGAGAAGGTAGTAAAGACAACCATCTATCTGACTTCCATGGCTGATTTCACTGCTGTTGATACAGTGTATAGGCAATACATCACCTCGGATTACCCAGGGAGAACCTGCGTCGCTGTCAGTGCACTGCCAAGAGGGGTGCACGTGGAAATAGAAATGATTGCCTCGCTATAATAGACCGAATTAATATACAAAGGCCATATGAAGGCTGGAGGGATAGCCATGAAGCGGAAAAGCATATTTTTATTTTTACTCATTTTGACTTTAAGTCTCACTGGATGCGGTAGCGGATCCACTGTAACGCCGGAGCCTCAGGAGGATCCATCCTTGACCTCCGTCAAGGCATTTCTGGCTCAGGAACCCTCTGCAGCAGAGCTTGGAAACTACATCAGGAGCCCGGAAATACCGATTATAACAGAAGCCGGAGATCTGATTCTGGAGCGCTTGCTGCTGGCTCAGGAAGATACGGTCAACAGAATAAACCAGAAAATTTTCGACGAGGCCTATATGAAGGCGCTCAATGAAACCATGGGCGGCGTCCTTGATCCTGCAAAGATCAAGGATATTACGGATGAGGCGGTACGCAGTGACTTTCAGGAGGTGGCAGACGGCTTTTTAAAGGTCGTTCGCTACGAGGAAACGCCGGTACTGGAGACGGACTGGGCTGCCATAGCCGCTTATAATACCATTTTCACCGATGAACCAAAGAAGATGATCGAGCTTCAAAGCAGGCTCCAGGGAAGATATTACCATGGCGATCCTTATAACTACGATTCATTGGCCGCTGACATCGTCGTCACCGAACAGGACATACAGACCGCAAAGCTGCCTTTTGTCCGATGGCAGCTAAAACAGCTCTATAGCCACCAGATCGGCAATCTTTTCGTCGGCCCGGAAGGATCCTATCTCAGTGAATATGTTGCCGGAGATGCGGCAGCCATATCACGAATCACCAGCTTCGCCAGCCAGTATAAGGACAGCGGCCTTGGGCGCCTGGCAGAAAGAATCCTTGCCATACAAACCGACGATATGATGGCGCTGTCTGAAATGATTCAATCAAGCATAGCGTTTCCGCCAGGAGATGCCCGGCTTTTGACCAATAAGTCTACCCTATCCGGAGACGCTATGATCAGCTTGCCAGAGTTATCCGGTTTTGCTGATCCGGCTTTATCGGATAAGCTGAATCAGGAGATAGCCAAAGTGGCTGCGGCCATGATTGAACCTGGGATCCCGGGTCAGACCGTAACGACCTATTGGAGTTTTGTTAACGATTACTATTTGAGTCTGGATTTTGCCAACAGCTATACGGACGCCCAGGGCAACTATCAGTTTAAGGAGTCTTTTTTGACTCTGGATATGGCCACGGGGAATCCCATTACTCTTGACAATCTCATTGGCAAGCCCTTCGAAGCCTATAGTGAAAGCCTGCTGACCGTTATGCATGCACAAAACCCACAAAACGAACTGGGCGTAGTAAACCCGCCCGTGAATTTCCTCGTCAATGACTGGGGCCTTCAAATTCTCGTACCGAGAACGGGCGGGGATGGGTCGGACTATTATGCCATATCGCTGAACGGCCTCAGATCCATTATGGATATCACCAAGCTCTACTAATTTAAAGTGTAGGCCGGAAGACCTGCAATTTAATAGCGCATGGGAATCAAATCACAGTATTCGTCGGAGGTGGCATCTCGCAGACAATATTCAATAATCTGTCTTCCCAAGGGGTTCAGCTCAGGAGTCAAATATTTTTTCAACTCATCCTTGAAGAAATTGGTCATGAGCTGGGCTCCTTTGTCGTAGCCTTCTATGCCGATTTCAGCCTGAGTTTCGGGCTGTAGGAACGCCATTGGAATGAATGTGCCGTCCAGCTTGAGTGTGGCCAGGGAGTAGCCGAATAGCGGACATCTGGCCGCCTTGAGCTGATCCGGCTTGAATTTGGCGCTGCCACGTCTCGCGATATATTCTCTGGCAATCCACTGGGGCATAAAGCCGACCTTATAGGCGCCGATATGCTGGTTGGGGATCAGCACGTAGCGAGTGGATGAGGTGTTCAGAATCTGATCCAGCAGGAGGTTTGCCTGAGTGACCATTTTGCCCGTTGCAAAAGGCCAGTAGGAGCCGACGCCTTCGCTTCCCATGCCTGTAGTCTGCGTAACGCTGGGATTATTGTGGCCGCGGGGTGCGACGAGGCGCCAGAGCCAGGCAACGGCTGGCGGAAGGATCTGAAATAGCCCAATGATGCCATAGCTGGGTTGGAATCGGAAGCAAGGCGGCGTTCTGACACCAAAGCTCCGAACGTCCACCTCAACAGGCTCGCTGACGATGTCGCTCACGTGCCTTCTGGGTAGAATGACCCGGGGATTGGTGCAGGGCTCACCTGTTGTATTCAGCGTATGCTCCCAGATCAGGCAGGTCGACCCCGGTGTCCCGTCTATATTCAGGAAAATCAGGGGTTCTGGCGGGTGGATGCAAGCCTGTTCATAATGGGGATCACAGCCATAGTGAGTGATATGATCGATTCTTAAAAACCAGCCATCCTCAGCATCCTTGATAACCAGTTTCTTGCTGTCGTTTTGAAGCCTCGGTGGGCACATGGCCATGTCGTCCGTGATGGGTCTGAGCTGGCATTCTTCCTTTAATTCTATATAGGTCTTTTCACCTGACACAAGATTCTGACCCAGAACGATGCGATCGTCGATTTCCTTGTGGATATGTTCCAGCATTTCACTCTTGCCGCTGCCGCTGGCACCTTCATGCATGATGATGATCTCATTCTCATAAGGGGTAATGACCTTGACCGTTGAAGCATGAAGCGTTACCCAGCCTTCGGCTTCTCCAATATTCAGCAGAACGCCATAGATGCCCTTCTTCGCGCTGGGTCCTGGATAAAGGTTATAAGCGAAGAGCTCGTGCATATCTGGCTTGCGATGATGCACCACGACCTGCTTGCCATCCAGATGGGTATGCCTGAAGGTTGGTGCTAGAAATATAATGGATTTGGGGTCGAAGCTGGGATGAAGCTTGTCGATATCGATGAAACCCTGCAGGTCTGCCAGGGCGCAGGCAAAGAAGGCCGCGTTCGCCGGAGCGATGAGCAGTGCATCGTAGCCATACGCAGAACCCCCGGCCATAAAGGGCATAACGATCAGCTTCTGGGTCTTAAGCCATTCAAAGGTGGCTGCTCTGAGGTCGCCAAAGTCCGTATCATAAATATCCGAGAATTTCGGCTTATCTGTAGGCAAATCATCGGCAATTACCAGGCTATCCGGATCCCGTCTTCTCATATAATCATCCGTATAATTGACTGCAGCACCATTTTTGCAGCGTGTCACCGTGGCCTCAAGGACGCTGCCCAGGCCCTCTATATCATAACGGACTTCAAAGGTATCGGCACCATCTTCGCCAAAAGCCAGCTCGATGAGCTCTGCTCTGCTCCGCGGAAAAACAAGACCCTTGCTTTCTGATAAAACCTTCCTGATTTCATCGGATACATTGATCCGCTTTAATAAATTTTCCTTCATTGTATTTTCCTCCTGGCTCTTCGCCTGATTCTATAGAAAGCAAGAGACTATCGCCTGCTTGCGGGGGTGTCGATCAAATTTTATGATTGTACAGGATGTCAGGGTGGTCTATTGGAAAATATTAGGTTTTGTGTGTTATAATACAATAAAAACAATATTCATGCAAGCCCTAAATTAAAGCTAGGTGGCAATAAACACAGCGCGATGGTAAGAATTTTAAATGGAGGATGCGAAGGTGGCAATAATAAAAAAACTATGAGGAATTATTGGAACTGCTTTATGAAGGGATTTACCTGGTCGATCATGACCGCACCATATTATCCTGGAACAAGGGCGCGGAAAAGATCACGGGATATAGGGCGGCAGAGGTAGTCGGGAAAAAATGCTATGACAACATTCTTAATCACGTGGATGAAAGCGGAAACCAGCTTTGTCTTCTGGGCTGTCCCCTTCATGCAACAATTGGAGACGGCAACGCCAGGGAGGCTCGGGTATTCCTCCAGCACAAAAAAGGCTTTCGCGTACCGATTGCTGTCAGAACCATGCCAACCTATGACGAAGAGGGACATATTACCGGCGCTGCGGAAATCTTTATCGATGACAAGAACAAGGTGCAAATATTGAACAGCCTTGAAAAATTCAAAAGGCAGGCAACAGAGGACTCTTTGACAGAGATACCCAACAGGAGATCTATCCTGGCGGCACTGGAGGCCAGGATGACTGAATTTTTGGATCTGGATAGCCCCTTTGGCGTGGCCTTCATGGATATTGACAATTTTAAAAATGTCAATGATACCTTCGGCCATGATGCAGGGGATGAAATCCTCAAAATGGTTGCCAAAACCCTGGAGGGAAACCTGAGAAAACAGGATTTTGTTGGACGCTGGGGCGGAGAGGAATTTGTCGCTGTTTTTTCTGATGTGGATGTCACCGGAATTGTAACGGTAACGGAGAAGATGAGATTTCTCGTTGCAGAATCCAAGATCAGAAAGGATTACGGCGAGATCAATGTGACGATTTCCATAGGCGTGACCATCGTGATGCCTGGGGATACGGCTGAGGGCCTGGTTGAACGTGCTGACAGACTGATGTATGAGAGTAAAAGGGCCGGTAAGAATCGGGTGACTATAGGATAAAAATAAGATTAGGATGCGGAGAAGCATCCTTTTTTTATCTTCATAAAATCTTCATATCTTCCTTGTATATTAAGTCTAGAAGTTTTTCACGATGAAATATAAAGGGGAGACAATGAAAGATCAATTTGTAAAAGCAAGTTATAAGATTCAGGGGATGACCTGTTCTGGCTGCGAAGATAAAATCCTTAGAATTTTAGGACGGATTGAAGGCGTTCAGAATATCAGGGTCAGCTTCCCCAATAATTCACTGACCTTCACCTATAATAGCGACCTGGTATCCAAAAGCAGAATTGAAGAGGCTCTAGGGAAGGCCGGTTATAACACTGAGGTTAAAAATTCTTTTACAGTCAATCAGTTTATAGGTCTTAGTATTATCCTGATAGCCCTTTATCTCATTGTCAAAAATACCGCAGGCTTTAACTTTATTCCGGAAATCACACCTGGTATGGGCTACGGTGTGCTCTTTCTTGTCGGTCTTCTGACATCACTGCACTGCGTTGCCATGTGCGGTGGCATCACTATCTCACAATGCGTTTCCCCGGCAAAACAAGCGGACCAGACCTGGGGGAAACTTCGGGCAAGCGCGCTATATAATTCAGGGAGAGTTATTTCTTATACGCTCATCGGTGGTATCGTTGGGGCCATTGGCTCAGCCATTAGCTTTTCCGGGCCGGTGAGAGGCCTTGTTGCTATCGCTTCCGGAATTTTTATGGTGATCATGGGAATCAGCCTTCTGGGCATATTACCCAGTATAAACAAACTGGTTCCGACCATGCCGCTCTTTCTGAGAAGGAAAACCCAGGCGGCAGGCCATGGAAAAGGGCCCTTCATCATTGGAATTCTCAATGGGTTTATGCCTTGCGGGCCCCTTCAGGCCATGCAGATTTATGCTTTGGGCACAGGCAGCGCCATGGCGGGAGCCGCATCCATGTTTTTCTTCAGTTTGGGAACAGTGCCCCTCATGTTCGGCCTTGGCGCAGTAAGTTCCCTTCTCGGCAGCAAGTTTACAACGCGGATGCTCAAGGCCAGCGCCGTATTTGTGCTGATTCTTGGGCTGATTATGATGAATCGGGGACTGGCTTTATCAGGTGTAAACCTTGCCTCCCTGGCAACAGGTAAGACTGAGACGATTCAGGAAGCAGCTTTAGAGAATGGTGTTCAGATCGTGGAGTCAAAGCTGACCGCGCAAGGCTATCCTGAGATTACAGTCACAAAAGGCATTCCGGTTAAATGGATTCTGACGGCTGATGCCAAGGATATAAACGGCTGTAACAACATCCTGATTATTCCTGAGTTCGGCTACGAAAAGAAGCTTCAGCCAGGAGAGAATATTATAGAGTTCACACCGGTGAAGACTGGAGTCATACCCTATTCCTGCTGGATGGGTATGATCACAAGCAAGATTATTGTAAATTGAAACAGAGTATTGTAAAGCAATACCAAAAGAGATTTAAGGAGGATGAAAGAGATGGATACTATTAAAAAAAGCAAAGCCTTACTGGTTGTCGGCCTGGTGATTATCGTCGCCATTGCTGCACTGATTATCAGCAGAGGGGGTTTTCTGCCCGGAAGCTCTCTTGCAGCGGAAGCGACGAATAAAGGCGAACTTGCCAGCATCGCTGCCGGCATTCAGGAGATCGAAACAGAGCTGCCGCAAAACGGCTATCCTATAATTACGGTGCAGAAGGGAATCCCGGTCAAATGGAATTTAAAGGCGGATGCTGACTCAATCAACAGCTGCAATGGAACCCTGGTCATACCGGAATTCAATATTAAAAAAGATCTTCAAGTTGGGGATAATATCATAGAATTTACGCCAACTCAAAGCGGAATCATCCCCTATTCCTGCTGGATGGGTATGATCAACAGTCAGATTAATGTAGTTGATGCCCTTGATCAGGCAACGGATACGGATATCTCAGGTCTTTCGGTCATTGGCGGAGGTCAATCGGGTTCCGGAGGGGGCTGCTGCAGCTTAAAGAAAGGTGGATCATGATGAAGGACGGCAATTTAGCCATGAATTTAATAGAGCAGAACCTTGAAAATGAAGCCACTATCCTGGAAGTGCCAAAAAAAGCCGAATTGGCTATTGGCGGTATGACCTGCTCAGCCTGCTCTGCCGCAGTCGAGCGTGTCACGCGAAAGCTCCCTGGCGTCAGTTCCTCAAGTGTAAATCTGACAACAAACCGGGCAACTCTCGAGTATGTGCCAAGCGTGATCAAGCTCTCTGAAATAAGGGCAGCTATTGACAAGGCAGGCTATTCAGCCAGTGAAGTTGAAGGCGTAGAGCAGGCGGACAAGGAACAGGAAAGACGAAATCTTGAGATCAAGTCGATGAGAAGGCGTGTTTTAATTGCAGCCCTATTCTCATCACCTGTGCTTTATATCGCCTTGTCGCATATGATTCCCGCGCTTAAACTGCCGATCCCCTATTTTATGGGATCTCATGACTTTCCACTAATATTTGCCCTGGTGCAGTTTTTTTTGACCATACCAGTCATGCTGGCTGGGAGTCGCTTTTTTACCGTAGGGTTTAAAACGCTTTTAAAAGCTTCGCCCAATATGGATACGCTGGTAGCGATAGGCACGGGCAGCGCCTTTGTTTATGGGCTGTTTGCCACTATCAAAATATATCTTGGCGATTTCGCCTTTGCCCAGTCCCTCTATTTTGAATCCGCTGCCGTTGTAATCACCCTCGTTATGCTTGGGAAATATCTGGAAGCCGTGAGCAAGGGAAAGACTTCTTCCGCTATTAAAAAATTGATGAATTTAAAACCAAAAACGGCGATGATTGTTAAAAACGGCATAGAACTGGAAGTGAATTTGGATGAGGTTGCTGTGGGGGATGTGGTCGTGGTTCGCCCAGGCACAGTTATACCCGTGGACGGCATGGTGATTTTCGGCATGTCTTCCGTAGATGAATCCATGCTGACTGGTGAGAGCCTGCCGGTGGACAAGCAGCCGGGGGATAATGTCACAGGAGGCAGCATAAACAGCGAAGGGCTGATCAGATTCAGAGCCGAGAAGGTCGGCGCCGATACGGCGCTGTCCAAAATTATAAAGCTCGTTCAAGATGCCCAGGGAAGGAAAGCGCCCATCGCCAAGCTGGCTGATGTGGTTTCGGGTTATTTTGTACCCATTGTCCTCGGCATCGCAACGATCTCGGCCATAGCCTGGGCTATAGCCGGAAAAGATGTCAACTTTGTCTTGACCATATTCGTATCGATCCTTGTTATCGCTTGCCCCTGCGCCCTTGGCCTGGCAACGCCTACAGCCATCATGGTCGGCACCGGCAAAGGCGCTGAGATGGGCATACTGATAAAAGGCGGTGAAGCACTGGAAGCGACGCACAAAATTAAAACTGTCGTCCTGGATAAAACCGGAACGATCACTATAGGAAAGCCCATTCTCACGGATATCAGGCTTTATGCGGATATGACCGAAGAAGCTGCACTCATGCTATGTGCTTCGGCGGAGACCGGATCAGAGCATCCTGTAGCCCGGGCTATCATAGATGGCGCTAAGTATAGAGGAATCAAGCTCATGGACCCGATCGGGTTTAAAGCGATTCCAGGCAGAGGCATTGATGCAGTTATCGATGGCAAAAAAATACTCGCAGGCAACACTAAGCTGATGCTGGAAAATGAGATTGATATCACATTGACTGAAAAGGATGCCCTGGAGTTGTCGCTAAATGGAAGAACATTGATGTACATGGCCATCGATGGCAGACTCGCAGCCCTCATGGCAGCGGCGGATACGGTGAGACCGACCAGCAAGGAAGCCGTGAAAAGGCTCAGGGATTTGGGAATCTCCGTAGTGATGATTACCGGCGACAATCAAAATACAGCAGCGGTTATTGCGAAGGAAGTTGGCATTGACATAGTTCTGGCTGATGTGCTTCCTCAGGATAAGGCAAGCGAAGTGAAAAAGCTGCAGGATAGCGGTCAGAAGGTAGCTATGGTCGGCGATGGCATCAATGATGCGCCGGCACTTGTTCAGGCGGATATCGGCATGGCAATCGGAACGGGGACCGATGTCGCAGTGGAATCAGCGGACGTGGTTTTAATGGGTGGAGATCTTAACGAAGTGGCCTCGGCTATTGCACTCAGCAGAGCTACCATCAGAAATATCAAACAGAATCTCTTTTGGGCATTTATCTACAATTTGGCAGGGATCCCCATCGCCGCGGGCGTGCTGTACCTATTTGGCGGACCCCTGCTGAACCCCATCATCGCAGGCGGCGCCATGGCTATGAGTTCTGTGTCCGTCGTGTCAAACGCCTTGAGACTCAGGCAATTCAAAATCAAGCAGGATTAATAGGATAATTCAAGCAGACCTATCCAATCACATGGATAATAATTTAATGGAGGAAAATAAAATGAAAAGAATGAGAAAGATTAGCCGGGTATTTATAATTTCCGTAATGGCAGCAGTCATCCTTACTGCCTGCGCCGGCACCGATGTGGTGCTGAAATATAGCCCCGGATCCCTTGGTACCATTGTGAAGAATTTTCCTGAGCTGGTCACGGATAATACGCTGAAGGATCATTATTACTATCTTACAGCTGACGGAGAAACAACTTTGATGATCAGCCATGATTATGACCTGACGGGCAGCGAAGACGTCGTCATCAAGACACCCATTGCCCCGTTTTTAGCCGCAGGCCTTGATATCTCCAAGCTTTCCGAAGGATATAGAGCGGATGAGAAGATGCTCTATCTGACGGCGGATTATGGCAAGGGCACCGGCATGAAGGACACGGTCACAGATTCCCTGTTTGAGAGTGTGAAGGCTGATCGCTCTTCGCTGACCTACCACCAGCTTCTGGATCATTATGGCATCAAGCTGCTCAAGGGGAAATTTGAGTTCGCCAAGGATTATACCACCAATGACAAGGACCTGGTATTCGTCATCGCGGCTAAGCCCCTGGCAGAGCTGGGTGTTGATGTTAAAAACATCAATGGCTGGTTGTTCAAGACCATGGAGGATACCGATGGCAGCGATGTCGATGTGCTGTTAAAGCCCTATGACCTAAAATAATTGAAGTTTAAGTGGCTGAGTGTATAATAGTGATAAGCAACACAAGCTGATCAGGCAGAAACTGGGAAGGCATAAGATAAAAGGGCACCATGGAAAATGAGGAAAAATCAGTGGGCAAAACAAAAGAAATATTAATTGTGGATGATGAAGCGAAAATTGTGGATGTGGTAAAATCCTATCTTGAGAAAGCGGGGTATCGCGTCCTCGCCGCCTATAACGGCCAGGATGCCTTACAGCTCTTTGACAAACACAATCCTGTGCTGGTCATTCTCGATCTCATGCTGCCTGATATGACGGGAGAAGATCTTTGCAGGACCCTTAGGAAAAAATCCAGGGTTCCGATTATCATGCTGACGGCTAAAATTGAAGAAGAAAACATTTTAAGGGGCCTTGAAATAGGTGCAGACGATTATGTGACAAAACCTTTTAGTCCCAGACAGCTCATGGCTAGGGTCGAGGTGATTCTGAGACGATTGTCCCAGGAAGCTGTCCCTTTAGCCAGCGAAATCACTTTCAACAACGGCGAATTGGTCATTGACAGCATGCGGCATGAAATCAGAAGGAACGGGAAGCCCATAGCTCTGACGCCCAATGAATATAACATTATTATGAATCTGATCAAATACCCAACAAAGGTATTCACAAGAGAAGAGCTGATTCATAGTGCGTTCGGGGATGACTTTGAGGGATATGACAGAGTCGTTGATACCCATATCAAGAACATTAGACAAAAGATCGAAACAGATCATAAAGCGCCGCGTTATATCGTAACGGTTCATGGCGTAGGATACAAGTTTGGTGGTGAATCCGGTGAAATTTAGCTTAAGAACGAAACTTACGGCTGCATTTTTGGCGGTGACGCTTATCCTATTCGGTACCATCAGTATCTTTGCCAACTATATCCTTGAAAGTCAATTTAAGGATTATGTGATTACGCAGCAGGAACTGAAAAATAGCACCCTGATTGCAACTGTCGAAAGCCACTACAGTGACTGGGGCGGCAAATGGGACGTCGCAGGGCTCGAAGACATTGGAGTCAATGCCCTTGGTGAAGGCCTGATGATCAGGGTCATGGATCAGGATGGCAAGGTGCTTTGGGACGCCATGGTTCACAACAGCGGGATGTGCGCGACGATTATCAAGGATATGGGGCAGATGATGCAAAGCCGGGATGCAAGTTTTCAGGGAGGCTATGTCGAAAAAATCTACCCTGTAAGCAAGGATGGTAGTATCTTTGGAACTGTAGCCGTAGGTTACTATGGACCTTATGCCTATAGCGCGAATGATATCAAGTTTTTAGATACCCTCAACAGGTTTATGCAGTTCGCAGCGCTCATCGCTGCTGCACTTTCCCTCATACTGGGCTTATATATGGCCAGGCAGTTATCTACACCAATTAAGCGGGTCACCGTCGTGTCCGGCCAAATAGCCAAAGGCAATTTTAACGATAGAATAAAGGAAAATTCAACCACAATTGAGATCCTTGAACTGGCAGAGAGCATCAATAGCCTGGCAGAAACCCTTGAAAAACAAGAGGTTTTGCGAAAACGACTCACTGCGGACGTGGCCCATGAACTCAGAACGCCTCTAGCAACGCTGCAAAGCCATATAGAGGCTATGCTGGATGGGGTTTGGGAACCAGATGCAGCAAGACTGATCAGTTGTCATGAGGAGACCCAGCGATTATCAAAAATTGTCAATAGCCTTGAGCAGCTCGCCCGCTACGAAAGTGAAAATTTGATATTGGATAAGAAAAATTTCCTTGTCACAGAATTGATTAAGCGGACAGTGACAAGTCTTGAAACCGTTCTTAAGGCAAAGGACATCACGCTTGAGACAAAAGGGACTGATCAGGAAATAGTCGCAGATGAGGATAAAATTAGTCAAATCCTGGTTAATCTTATAGCGAATGCCATTAAATATACGCCTGAGGGTGGCACCATCACCATCGAAACCTTGGGGTTTGAACATCAGGTGAGCATAACCGTCAGTGATACGGGTATCGGTATCTCTCCGGATGATCTGCCAAACATCTTCGAACGATTTTTCAGGGCAGATCAATCCAGGGCACAGCAAACCGGCGGCTCCGGTATCGGTCTTGCTATAGTGAAATCCTTGGTGGATGCCCATCATGGCAGTATAATAGTAAAAAGTGAAATTGGTAAAGGCAGCAGCTTTGAGACAATACTGCCGCGAAAAAGTTGAGAGTCAAGAAATTATAGCAGCATGATCAGGTAGATTGCGTGTCAACGACAGAACCTCGAAATGGTTTGAAATAGAAAAAGGAAGCGGAATAAAACTCCCGCTTCCTTTTTCCTATTGTAATTTCATGAGTAGGTTACTTGATGGCTTAGTCGTTGTCATTGCCTTCATCGTCGTCGCTGTCTTCATCGTCGTCGCTGTCATCAGCATCGTCGTCTTCAACATCGTCACAATCATCGTTCTGATCATTTTCAACGGTAGCAACGCTATCCTCGACGCTATCGTTGTCGTCTGAATCCTCAAAATCAAGAGCGTCATCGCAATCAAGATCATCGATGCAGTCAAGATCATCGCAGTCATCGATACATATCCCTGGAGGGGTGGTCACGGCAGCAGGACTGGTTGTCGCTGCAGCGGCGGCTGCTGCTGCTTTGGCGGCTGCCAGTTTGGCCTTGGCGGCGGCATCTGCCTTAGCCTTGGCTGCAGCTATGGCTGCATTCTGAGCAGGTGTGGTGGTTGTCGTCGTTGGCGGAGTCGCCGTGGTTGTTCCTGTTGCTCCGCTTACCACATCTGGAGTTAAAGCAGAAAAGGCAAACATGGGTAAAGCCAGGACCAAGGTGAGTGCCAGCACGTAGGCCATTATTTTTTTCATAAAAACCTCCTGAAACATTTTTCGTCTTGAGAATTTGTCTATCCTGCTTAGCCCGGATAAACGCCTTTTGTTTAATGCTTGCATTATAAAGTTTCGCAGAGGACTTCCTGTTTTTTGGGGTAGTTATGAAATTTTTTAATAGTGGCTATCCAAGTCAGATATTTAAGCGAAAATTTAGATATGGCAGCTGCCGCCGCCATGCTTCTCAAAATAGCGCTGGTGGTACTCCTCGGCAGGCCAAAAGCTGCCTGCTGGCGTTATTTCGGTTACAATTGGCTTCTTGAAAAGGCCGCTGGCATTTAAAGCTTCTTTTGACTTCTGGGCCAGATCCTGTTGAACTGCATCCTTGGTGAAGATGGCTGAACGGTACTGAGAGCCATAGTCCGGTCCCTGCCTGTTATACTGGGTGGGATCATGGAGCAGCCAAAAGGCATCAAGGAGGTTGTCATAGCTGACCTGTTTCGGGTCATAGGTCACTAAGACAGCTTCGGCATGGCCTGTTTTATCGGTACAGACTTCCTTATAGGTCGGATAATCCGTATGACCACCCGTATAACCGACGACCACATCCAAAACTCCGGTAGTTTTTCGAAAATCACATTCAACGCCCCAGAAACAACCGGCAGCAAAAACCGCCTGCTCCGTCTGGGATTCTTCAGGGCGTGATTCGATAGCAGAACTGTTATCAGCCAAAGCTTCCTTGGGTGCCTGGGCCAACAAGCCAACGGGAAAAAATTTAAGGGCAAGGGAATTGAGGCAATAACGAAGCCCTGTCGGATTCGGTCCGTCAGGAAATACATGACCCAGATGGCTGTCGCAGCGGCTGCAGAGAATTTCTGTCCGGATCATGCCAAAACCCATATCGGTTTTTTCTGTAATATTTTCCTGGGCAAAGGGTTGAAAGAAGCTGGGCCAGCCTGTGCCTGAGTGAAATTTCGCATCAGAGCTGAAAAGAGGCAAGCCGCATCCCGCGCAAAAGTACACGCCGGACTCCTTTTCATCCGTGAGCAAGCCACAAAAGGCCGGTTCGGTGCCCTTGGCACGCAGAACTCTATATTCCTCGGCGGTGAGCCGCTTTTGCCACGCTTCGTCGCTGAGACTGAGTTTTTCTGATATTGTAGGCTCTCCGGGAGCTCCGTCAGGCTTCATAAGTCTGATACTGATTTCTTTACTCATCATGCACCTCCGCTGATTATTTGGTATAATAAACTATATTTACCCAGTTTCACCTAATCTATGCTGAAAAAATAAAGGGAGTAATGCAATGCAGGAAAAATTAGAGACTTTTATTACTGAATTTGTGACATGCTATAATGAGAAGCCTGAGATAAAATCAAACTGGGAAGCACCCATTTTTGCCTATGCTGACGCCGGAGACCCGCTTTTTAAGGAGTTGAAGACTGTAATAGGCGGTTATCATAAGCTGCCGGCGGACATTATGGCCGACGCCAGAACCGTAATCAGCTACTTTATACCGTTGTCCAGAAGCATCGCGGATTCCAATATTCCAGGGTATTTTTCCTCTGAACCCTGGGTCTTTGGCTATTTTGAAACCATTGACCTCATCAGTGCCATAAACAACGGCCTTATAAAGCTTTTTGCACTGGATGGCTGGCAGCTGGCCACGACGGCAGATCATAGAAGCTGGGATCCCGTGACTATGAAATGCGACTGGTCCCACCGCCATGCCGCCTATATCGCCGGGCTGGGTACCTTTGGCATCAACCGGGGGCTCATTACGGCCAAGGGCGTTTGTGGTCGCATCGGCACCCTCGTCACGGACGTCTACATTAAGCCGACGCCAAGGCCTGAGCTGGAATATTGTCTCTATAAAAGAGATGGCAGCTGTGGCTTCTGCCTTAAAAAATGTCCCGTTCAGGCTCTCGATGTGCCGGACTTTTATGACAACAAAAGCTGCATGGCTGTGACCTATGAGAATGCGGACAAATATAAGGCCATTGGCTTTGCAGACGTCTGTGCCAAGTGTATGACGGGAGTTCCCTGTTCCGTTAAGAGGCCAGAATAAAGATGAAGACAGACACGATCAACATGGAAAGAGCCTATCCCACCGTGGAGCAGGCAAAGAGTCAGATCTTAAGCGCCGTGCCGGCGGCCAGGCGCCGTGGTGTGAAGTGCATCAAGATCATCCACGGCTATGGCTCCTCCGGAACCGGAGGCGCCATCAGCCAGGCGCTGCCTGGCTTCCTGGCCGGCCAAAAGGCCAGTGGCTTCATACGGGATTATGCCGTAGGCGCTGACTTCTCGGCCCAGCGGGATGCGGGAGCAAGACTTGCGCGTCTCTATCCCGACCTGAAACAGGATTCGGATTATAAAAACGGAAATCCGGGAATCACCATGATTGTTCTATAGCCAGCTGCTCGCCCTCTGCTATTTTGGCTGTCAGCTGCTCGACACAGGGACTATGCAGCAGCGATCTGGCCTCGGCAACATCCTTAAGCCATCCATGCCTGCTGTCACCGCTGAGGATCAGCGGCATTCTGTCATGGATGCCGGACATGGAAGCATTGGCTGCTGTGGTGAGAATGACAAAGGACGGCACCAAAGGGCCGGTAAGATTTTTATGGAAATGATACAGCCCGGCCATATAAAGCAGGGGATAATCTGAGGTCCTAAGCAGATACTTTGTTTTGTGGGCTGATCCCTGGTTGTGCTGCCACTCGAAAAAGCCTGTGGCTGGAATCAGGCATCTGCCGGAAAGAAAACTGGATTTGAAAAGCGGCTTCTCTTCTGCTGTCTCCGATCGGGCGTTGATGAACACCCCGGCGGAATCCCACTTGGGAAACCCCCAGCGCATGAGCTTTGGCTCTTCGGCCATACCATCAAAGGTGATCACCGGGGTCATATCCGTGGGAAAAATCTCGCCGGTCTTCATGGCTTTAAGCGCCTCGGTGCCATAATAGGTTTTATTCAGCTGCTCTACGATATTTTGAAGTTCAGCGATATTGACCTCGCTGTCAAACTGATATCTGCCGCACATAGGCTCACCCCCACTCAATTATATTTTATACAATACCCATCTGCAATCCTGGATATAGTATTTGAGTTCATAAAGCTTCGCTTCTCCGTCGATGACGCTCTGGCAACGGTATACATAAGATCTGATGCCGGCGGACTTGTCCTCTTCGACGCAAATCACCTTATCAACCTTGATGACCCTGCCTGCCCCATCCTCATCCATGATACTGAATTTCAGTGGCTCGGGCTTATTTTTGCCCTTGAATTTAACGATGACGTCGATGCCATCTCCAACAATCTTCATGACCTATAGCCCCCCATGCCCACATAATCCCCTTCATTGACACCGCCTTGAAGAGGCTGAATAGGGCTATTGGCAAAGCAGCCCCGCATGATGGCCCTGTCGCCAAAGCGGGCTCTTACCTGATCCACGGCCTGATCGATCTTCTCTTCATGATCTCTGTTTTTCATATCGAAAATAGACAGCTGAACCAGGCTATCCTTGGTGAAGTGTGAAACATGAACGCCAAGCTGCCTGATCGGCTCTCCCCGCCACATCTCGTCGAAGAGCCGCACCGCATAGCGATAAATATCCGAGGTGGAATTGGTGTAGCACTGAAGCTGCAGCTGATGGGACACGCCATGGAATTCATTGGTTTTGATGAACAGGGAAATCAGGGAACAGACTCGGCCAAACCTTCTCAATCTGGCGCAGACCCGTTCGGTCAGCGCCAGCAGCACCATGAGGGCTTCTTTTCTGCCCGTGGCATCAAAGGATAAGGTGGTGCTGTTGCCGATGCCCTTTTGAATGATCTCTTCATTCAAAACAACCCTGGAGGTGTCTATGCCATTGGCGAAGCTCAGGATGAGCAGGCCTGGGCTCTTTAAAAATGCCTTCATATGATGGGGATTCTGCCTGGCCAAATCACCGATGGTGTTGATATTGCGCTCCCTGAGCTTCCTTCCCGTGGCTCTGCCCACCATGAAAAGCTCCTCCACGGGAAGAGGCCACATCTTTGAGGGCACCTCCTCCGGCCAAAGGGTGTGGACCCGGTCCGGCTTCTCAAGTTCTGAAGCCATCTTGGCCAGCAGCTTATTGGTGGAAACGCCGACATTGACCGTAAAACCCAATTCTTTTTTAATCCGCTCCTTAATCTCAAAGGCGGCGGCGACGGGATCGCCATAGCGGTTCTGGGACTGGGTATAATCCAGAAAACACTCATCTACGGAGTAACGCTGAACCAGGGGAGAATACTCGGTTAGAATTTCATGCATGGCATCGCTGCAGGCCAGATAGAGGTCGTAATTCGGACCCACGACAACAAGCCCCGGGCATTTATTTCTGGCCGCCATGAGGCTCTCTCCGGTTTTGATGCCGACTCTCTTGGCAGCCATGGATTTGGCTAAAATAATACCATGGCGCTTAGTGGGATCCCCGGCAATGACGCTGGGAATCTCCCGAAGGTCCATGCCGCCCCGGGTACTTAGTCTATGAACCGCCTCCCAGCTCAAATAAGCTGAGTTGGCATCGATGTGCATGATAATAGGCATGATAGTTACCTCATATTCTGGAAGTAACTATATGATAACGAACATATGTTCTTTTGTCAAGATGAAGTTGTGCAGGCAACAGGCGCAAATTGGGCAACGGATAGCCTGCAATTATGCCACAGAAAGCCTACTGCAGGCGAAGCTGCACCATGACGCAGGCGCCATCTCCTATGAAACTGAAGCCTTTTTCTTCAGCTAGGGCCAGCACCTCTGCGTTGTAGGTCCCGGGCTGAAACCAGACATGGGAAATCACTGCGGGATCCAGCTTCTGGATGCTGGCAAGGGTTACAGCAGGTGGAATGACAAAGTCGATGACATCGGGCACTTTTGGCAACTCTTCGATGGTATGATAGCATTTGATACCAGGCGCCATTTCATCGTAGTTGGGGTTGACGGCATAGACCTCATAGCCTCTTTCGGACAGCATGTGAAAGATGTGATTGGATACCTTTTCACTGTTCGGCGTAGCGCCGACCACGGCCCAAACCTTAAGATCCAGCATTTCCTTTATAAGCGCATTATTTGGCATGATAAACCTCCCTATGTTATTAATAATTATAAAGCTAAACTCTATGATAGTCTTTTATGCCCATATATACAAGGTTGAAACACGCCATTCTTCGCTATACAATGAAATTCAGCACGTGGTATAATAAGGACAATAATGAATGAAGAAGCAGGGATTTATGACTGAAAAAAAACTGGAAGCCATGATTAAAGTCAATGAACAGGGAGAAATACTCTTCTTCAATAAAGATGCAGAAGCAATTTTTGCACCGGCCATTTGTGTTGGGCTGAAAATTGATCAAATTATAAAAGGAGTTGACCCTGAAGGTCTTTTCAGGGCTGTAAATATCATCGAGACCATTGGCGATCAGGATTATTGCATCACCTCCTTTTTAGATGAGGACAGCAGGGCGGTCTTTTATCTGATTCAGGATCTGGACATCGTCTTCGAAAAAGTCGAAAAGACAAAAAGGTTTTTTGGCCGGCAGCTGGATTTTATTTTAAAGGTCATGGATAACGAAAATGACTTGACCATTACGGATGACAAGGGAATCATCATCAAGGTCAGCGACTCCTATGAAGGACACTTTGATATCCGAAAGGAGGATATCATCGGCAGATCCATTTATGATATTGAAAAGGCAGGAGTTTTCTCTCCTTCTGTTACAGCCATCGTGCTTGCGGAAAAGAAGAAAATCACCATTTTACAAAAGAACAGTCGCGGTGATACCACCATGGTGACAGGTGTGCCTATTTTCAATGAAAAGGGCGATCTCCAATATGTGGTCAGCTTTAACTCCATCGATATCGCAGGAATTTCAACCTTTCAGGAAAAGTATGAGAAGCTGAATGAATTTATGGACAGGTACTACGATGAAATCAAGGAATTGAGGCTTAAAGAAATCGGCTTTTGGGATATCGTATCAAAAAGTGCGGTCATGGAAAACCTGTTTAAGACCATCATCAATATCGCGGACGTCAATGTGAATGTGCTGTTGACCGGAGAAACCGGCGTGGGGAAAAGCCTCATAGCCAAGCTGATTCATACCAAAAGCGCCAGAGCCCATAAAAAATACATCGATTTAAACTGCGGCGCCATTCCGGACAGCCTGCTTGAATCCGAATTGTTTGGCTATGAGAAGGGATCCTTTACGGGCGCCAATGCGGTAGGCAAAATCGGATTGATCGAACTCGCCAACGGCGGCACACTTTTTCTGGATGAAATTGCCGAGCTGCCCTATCACCTCCAAAGAAAGCTGCTGCAGGTCATTCAGGATAAAAAAATCATGCGGGTAGGCTCAACGAAATATATAGACGTAGACTTCAGATTAATTGCTGCCACAAATAAGAATCTCAGGGAGCTCGTTGACAAGGGCGCCTTCAGGGAAGACCTTTATTATCGGCTGAATGTCATCCCCATCCATATTCCGGCTTTAAAAGCACGCAAGGACGATATCCTGCCGTTGATTACCCGTTTTCTTGAGGATTTCAACAAAAAATACAAGAAGAACAAGCATTTTTCCCAAGGGGCAATAGAAGCCATGATCAACTACGGCTGGCCCGGCAATGTAAGAGAATTGGAAAACACCGTAGAAAGGCTGGTGCTGACAACCCTTGCGGACGAGATTGACACAGCCAATTTGCCGGAAAATATCAATGAAAAACGGGAAATATATTTTGAATCCACCAATCTGGGTGAGATCATCGACAATTATGAAAAGCAGATTTTTCAGCAGGCCTATAAGAAATACCGCACCACCACCGAAATCGCCAACGCCTTGGGGATTGGCCAGTCGAGTGTGGTGCGCAAGCTGCAAAAGTATATTGAGGGGTATAATAAGAAATAAGAAGGATCAAAAAAGGATAAGTTCAATGGGGTTGCTCAAGCAGGGCAACCCCTATTTTATTTTGTCCCAAAAGCCCTTCGTTTTTAAAATCAGCTTGGATCACTATGCGCCAGAAAGCACACCAAAATTGGATAAAGCTATCCATAAATGGATAATAAAACGGCAAAATATTGCATTTTCTTTCATGAAATTTTCCCCTTTAAAGCATCTTTCGGCCTCGGCCTCCCCTTGAGACCTGATATAAGGCCATTTCAGGCCGCGAGACAGGAATACCAGGTTTTGTACCGCGATGGCATGGATATTGCTCTCTAATATAAACGGATAACTATTGGTGCTGTAACAGCATACAGAAAGATGAAAATTCAGGGATATCAATATAAGGCTAGGAGGAAGAACAAATGGATTTTACTTATACAAGAGAACAGCAGATGGTGAAGAAAATGCTGCGGGAATTTGCTGAAAAGGAAATAGCACCTCACTGCGAAGAGCTGGACGAACTGGCCCAATACCCCTATGAATCTGTGGCGAAGCTGGGCAAGCTGGGTATCATGGGCATGCCTTTTCCCGCATCCTACGGTGGAGCCGGACTGGATTATGTCACCTATGTCATGGCCATTGAGGAGCTATCGAAGGTCTGCGGGTCCCATGGCGTCATCGTGCAGACTCATGTTGCCCTTTGCTGCTGGCCGATTTTCACCTACGGCACCGAGGAACAGAAGCGAAATAT
>Ga0247840_10002250_pt1 | contig 34819 bp, 27 predicted proteins | sample LaCruzMarch2015__FD_192404 | JGI IMG/M metagenome (GOLD analysis project Ga0247840, IMG submission 192404) | Freshwater microbial communities from meromictic Lake La Cruz, Castile-La Mancha, Spain - LaCruzMarch2015_17m | ecosystem: Environmental > Aquatic > Freshwater > Lake | place: Spain...
GCATCAAGATTCTGAGGAGTCGCGTCCCGCAACACGGCCGACCAAACTCCCTCTCGCTCAGCCCGTGTCGCCAAAACCTCTTGGTCCGGTAAAACCGCCGCCATCGGCTGGAGAAAATGGGGGGCCAGAACGCCCGTGCCAGCCTCGGATGCCAGTCCCGCCAGTGCAAACCGGATCCGGCTCGCGGCCCCGGCTGTCGGAATCCAAACTTGCGTGCCGGATAAATCCCACGGTCTGCCGGACATCCCGCGCAGAAGAAACCCCGCGACCTGATGAGCAAGAGAATTGTCCTGATCAAGAAATGTTAGTGACGGGGCCGACATGGGAGAGAATGATGATCAAGCTGGCAGAAGTTCCATCCCATAGAGAAAAACGACCATCCCGACAAGGGAGGTGCCGTTTTTATTCTGCAAAAGTTGAGAGTTAGTATTGACTCGGATGCTGGGAAAATGGACGCAGAATCATGGGAGTTTCGTTGATAAGAAGACTGGGGTCGCTTGCCGCCGTGCTGTTCTGCGTGGTGTCGATCACTTTTCTATTGATCCGGCTTTCCCCAGGCGGGCCGTTTGACGGGGAAAGAAAAATCCCTGAGGCGATCGAAAAGCAGCTCCTTGCGAAATACAAACTCGATGGGAGCCTGTGGACGCAATACTCGGGATATATGGCGGATCTGCTTCACGGCGATCTGCGGCTCTCGACAAAATACCGCAACCGCTCGGTGAACGAGATCCTCGCGCAGACGCTCCCGGTGACATTGTGCCTCGGGGGAATCGCATTCGTCCTGGCGACCGTCGGCGGGATCTGGCTCGGGACGCTGGCGGCGATGCACCAGCACACTTGGCGTGATGTGGGGGCGATGTTCCTTGCACTGGCAGCCATCTCGCTGCCTTCCTACATCATCGGGCCGGTCCTGATCCTTGTTTTCGGGCTTGAACTTCACTGGTTGCCGGTCGGAGGCTGGGGGAACTGGGAACACCTCATCCTCCCGGCGATCACCCTGGCCGCACCGGCCATGGCGGCGATCGCACGCCTGATGCGCGGCAGCATGGTGGAGACCCTTCAGCAGGATTTTGTCCGCACCGCGCGAGCCAAGGGGCTGCGGGAATCGGTAGTCGTTTACCGTCATGCCCTGCGGATCGCCGTCCTCCCGGTGGTATCCTACCTTGGGCCCCTGGCGGCACATCTGCTCACGGGTTCGATCATCGTCGAAACGATTTTCCACATCCCCGGAGCCGGAGGGTTTTTCGTGAACTCGATCCTCAACCGCGACGGGTTCCTCCTTGGCGGGATGGTCATCGTTTATTGCGTGATGCTCGTCCTGTTCAATCTGATCGTTGATCTAGCCTACGGGCTTCTGGATCGGAGGATCCGTGCCTGATCCGCGCGCCCTCAGACGGCTGGTTCGCAACCCGGCGGCATGGGCATCTGCCGCCGTCCTGCTCGTTGTGATTCTTGCCTGTGTCGCGGGACCGTTTTTCCTCCCGTCATCTCTCGGTGAACCCGGCCCGAACCAATACGCGCCGCCATCCTGGGAGCATCCGTTCGGCACCGATCTCAATGGCCGCGACCAACTCTACCGCGTGCTGACCGGCGGCCGCATCTCCCTTCTTGTCGGCCTCTGCGGCGCTGCGGTGAGCCTCGTGATCGGGACGACATGGGGGCTCGTTGCCGGTTACGCCGGCGGGAAAACGGACGCATGGATGATGCGCATCGTGGACGTCCTTTACTCGGTGCCGCGACTGATCTTCATCCTCATCGCGATCAACGCCTTCAATGCACAGCTCCAGAAGTTCGCCTCCGGGCTTGGCTGGGAATGGCTCGTCCAGTCGTCGCGGATCGCCATCCTCATCGTTACGCTGGGGGTGATCGAATGGCTCACGATGGCTCGAATTGTCCGCGGCCAGGTGCTCTCGCTGAAATCCCGGCAGTTCGTCGCCGCCGCAAAAGTTCTTGGCCAGTCGCATTCCGGCATTCTCTTCCGGCACCTTCTCCCGAACCTGGTCGGAGTCATTCTGATTTACCTGACGCTCACGATTCCGGCCGTGATCATTGACGAGTCGTTTCTCAGCTTCCTTGGCCTCGGCATCCAGGCTCCGCAGGCGAGCTGGGGCTCGCTGCTCGCCGATGGTGCGGGCGCGATCAACCCGCTCAAAAGCTTCTGGTGGCTGCTCGTCTTTCCGGCGGCCTGCATGTCGGGTTCCCTGCTCGCCCTCAACTTTCTCGGCGATGCGCTTCGAGATGCCTTTGATCCGCGGGGGTAGAGAGCGACGGTCACAGACCGCCGCTACAGCCTGAGGTCTCCCGAACCGGAGTGAGGAATATGCGGGTCTAAAAAAGCTCCTGCTGCGCGCCCGCGCCCGCTTTTCCCGCCTCGGCTTCCACTTCCGCAAGGAGGCCCTTGAATTCGCAGTCCCTAAGGGCTGCGATCAATGCGGGGTAATCGGTGCGGATCGTGAAGGATTCCCACGGTGATGGGAGGGGTAGGTCCTCGTCGAGGCGGACCATCTCGCGGTTGGCCAGAATTTGTTCCTTTGAGCTGAGGATTTTTTCCCGGATGCGCGGGTTGGCAATGGCATCCGGATTGGAGAGAAGGGACTCCACCGGCCCGTGTTCGTTGACGAGAGACACAGCGGTTTTATCTCCGATGCCGGGAACACCAGGGATGTTGTCCGATGCGTCGCCGGTCAGCGCGAGGACATCGGCGATTCGGCATGGCGGGACCCCCCATTTTTTTTGGACTTCCGGCTCGCCGAGGAGAACAAATCCACCCGGTTCGGCATCGGTTTTAGCGGTTGAGTAGATGCGGATCGCGGGCGAGGTGAGCTGGAGGATGTCCTTGTCATTCGTCGCGATGACCACTTCGGCACCATCGCGTGCGGCTGCGAGGGCATACGATGCGATCAGATCGTCAGCTTCTGTGTTCTGAACGCTGAGGCTGGCTGGGCCGAAAAGCGGAATATTTTCCTGCAGCCAGTCCTCCTGTGGGCGGAGGTCGTCCGGCATGGCAGTCCGGTTCTGTTTGTATTCCGGCTGGAGCGTGGTCCGTCTTTCGGGTAGTCCGCAGTCCCAGATGACCGCCGCGCGGTCCGGGCGGAGGTCGGCCAGCATCTTCCGGATCGCCTTGGCGTATCCGTAGATCGCGTTGGTCGGTTCCCCACGGGAGTTTCGAAGCCCCCGGATGGCATAAAACGACCGGTAGAGGTAGTAGTGGCCGTCAACGAGAAGCAAGCGCATGGTGGTTTCGAGAGTGTGGGGAGGGAGCCGCGAATCCAAGCGGAATCGTTCCGAGGAACTTGACGCAGGACGCGGAGTCCCTTAAAGACTACCCCTCTTGATGTCATTCCGAGTTACCATGTTCTGCGCCGCAGCGATATTTGCGGCCACCTTTCCGCTTTCGGCCCAAAATCCGGCCGAGCAAAGCAAGCCCGCTGCCGGGACCGCTGTATCTGCGGATGAACAGGCTGAGTTCGACGCGGCGAAAAACTTCGACGAGTCCGGGGCCACGCTGCAGGCAATTACTGCCTACCGCGAGTTCATCAAGGACTCGCCCGCATCCGCTCTTGCCTCCAAGGCCCAGTATCGGGTTGCGGAGCTCTTGGAATCCACCGGAGACCTCAGCAAGGCGTTCGATGCCTACCAGACCCTTATCTCAAGGTATCCAGACACTCCGGAATTTGAAAAGTCGGTTTCCAAGCAGGTCCTGATCGCCAACGAATATCTGGCGGGCCGGAAGCTGAAATTCCTTGGCATGGAGATCGTGCCCGCGACCGATCGCGCGGAGCAGATGTATACCGCCATTCTGAAAAACTCCCCGTTCAGCAAGAACGCGCCGATCGCGCAGTTCAACCTTGGGCTGACCTATGAGAAGCAGGGGAAGGCCAGGGAGGCTTCCGCCGCATATCAGGGGGTCCTCGACAAGTATCCGAACAGCTCGATCGCTGACGACGCGCTCTACCAGATCGGCTATGTTTACATGCAGATCGGCGCGACGGGCCGCTCGCAGGATCTTTCGGCGCTCGTCCAGGCGAAAAACACTTTTGAGGATTTTCTGCTCCAGTATCCGAACAGTGAGAAGGCGGCCCAGGCGCGCGACAACCTGGCATCCATCGGCGGACGGGAATCCGGCGACCTTCTCACCATTGCGATGTTTTACGACCGCTACAAAAATTACCGCGCGGCCGCGATCTACTACAACGACGTCATCCGCCGCCAGCCGGGGACGAAAAATGCGAAATATGCGGGCGAGCGCATCCAGGTCCTGCGGAGCGACATCGGTGACGATGCGCTGAGAACAGGTCCGGAGCGGGCGGAGACCGGCGAGAAGGTGGCCCTCCGCCGGCGCCTCCAGGCGCAGATTGAAACATCCGCCCTTGCCGACTTCAACGGCCCGCCGCGCAAAGATATCGTCCCGGATGAGCTCCCGGTGGTGAGCAAGCCGAAGCTGCGCACCGACGTGCGCGACGTGCGCCCGTTGCCCTCCGTCGAGCCAGCCCTGCCCACCCAATGAAATTTTCCCTCACTCTCGCGCTTGCAGCAGTTTTGGCTTTGACCGGTTGCGGGTATCATGTCGGCGAGATCCGTCCGACTCCGATGCGGTCGGTTCGCACGCTTGCCGTCCCGACATTTAAAAACCGGACCTACGAGACACGGATCGAAGCCCTTTTTGCCGATACACTCGTGAAGCGCCTTCAGCAGGATGGCACCTACGAGATCGTGGGCGATGAAAAAGCGGATGCGATTCTTTCCTGCACCATCACCCGCGTCGAGCGGCGTGCGCTGCGCTCGGTTATCAACAACGTTCTTGCGACGAGCGAATTCGGTTTGAAAGTGGCGGTGGAGTTCGAGGTTCAGGACCGTGTGACTGGGGCTCTGCTCATGCAGGGCACCGCGCGTGGTGACACCACATTTTTCAGCGGCAACGACCTTCAAACGATCGAACGCCAGGCGCTGTCGAACGCGGCGGCCGATCTGGCGGACGACATCGCTGTCGAGGTCACCGAGGGCTGGTGACCTGCGGGAGGATTTCCCGTGCTGAGCGTCGTTCCCACTCCCATCGGAAACCGGCAGGATATCACTCTCCGTGCGGTGGAGGTCCTGCGTGCGGCTGACTTGATTGCTGCGGAGGATACCCGTCACAGCGGGATGCTCCTCCACCATCTCGGGATCAAAAAGCCGTTCGTCAGCCTCCATGAGCACAACGAAGCCGCACGCACCGAGGAGCTCGTCGGGAGAATGGCCGGCGGGATGCACCTGGCGCTGGTGACCGATGCCGGCATGCCGGGGATTTCGGATCCGGGCCACCGTCTGATCCGGGCGAGCATCGCCAGCGGAATTCCGGTCACCGTCCTTCCCGGACCGTCGGCTGTCCTGACCGCGCTGGTGGGCTCCGGCTTTCCTTCCGACCGGTTTTTCTTCGGAGGATTTCTTCCGGTTAAGAGCGGGCGTCGCGCGGCGGAGATCGGGCGGGCGGCAGAGAGGCCGGAGACCAGCATCTATTTTGAATCGCCTCACCGGATCATCCGGACGCTTGAGGCATTGAAAGAATGTTGCCCACAGCGCAAGGTCTGCGTGGCAAGGGAACTGTCAAAAACGTTTGAGGATTACCAGCGCGGCACGCCGGAAGAACTTCTTGCCCATTTTGGGGTCCACCCAGCGAAGGGCGAGATTACCCTTCTTGTTTCGGCTGTGGACCGGCATGCGCCGGTGAGCGATGACTAGGCTTTCCCGGAGCGGGAGATGGCTTCGTGCGGGCCTGTCCGCAGGGCTCCTATTACTGCTCGTCGTCCTGGCGCTCTCGGCCCGGATTCCGCGGCCGCCATCATTGACGATGCCGTGCGGGTTTCATGCCCTGACCGGCTTGCCATGTCTGTTTTGCGGGGGAACCCGTGCGATGAGGGCCACGCTGAACGGCCAGTGGGAACTGGCGTTCTACCTGAATCCGCTCGCCTACCTGGCGGTTCTGGCCACCTTGCTTGCGGCAGCATTCCTGCTAATCGAGGCGGTCCGGGGAACATCGCTCTGGAATTGGGATTTGTGCTTCCAGCGGGCAAGCCGACTCGCCCCCCTGCTGGTCGTGCTGTGCTTTGCCTGGTGGACATGGCACGTGGTGACGGCCTTGAAAACCCCGAAGCCGGAGCTGGTGAATTTCAAAAATCCGGTGGCGGCGACATTGGCGGAGAGTCTCAAGCCGCCCGGGCATTGAGTTAGCGCTCCGGATCAGCGGGCTTGGGAAAACTTGTCCGCCCAAGCTTGGATCTCGGGTGACATCTTGACAAGCGACGGCCAGCCGCGCGTGTAGCCTTCCCCAGGGAGCTTGCGGGTGGCATCGAACCCCATATGCGACCCGATGTTGGCGACCGTTGGGGCATGGTCGAGCGAGTCGGATGGATTTTTTACAAACGTGCTGTCGCGTTGCGGGTCGGTGTTTGCGCAGAGGCGGAAGATGACCTCGCTGGTATTGTGGACATCGCAGTCGTCGTCCACGACGACGATGTATTTGGCGAACATCATCTGCCCCATCCCCCAGAGCCCGTGCATGACCTTGTAGGCCTGAAGCGGGTATTGCTTGCGGATGGAAACGAAGACGAGGTTGTGGAAAACCCCTTCGGCGGGCAGGGCGATGTCCACGATCTCGGGGAAATTCATTTTGAAAACCGGGAGGAAAACCCGGACGCTGGCCTCGCCCATGTAGAAGTCCTCCATCGGCGGAATGCCGACGATTGTTGCCGGATAGACCGCTTCGCGGCGGTGGGTGATCGCCGTGAGATGAAACACCGGGTAGTCGTCCACATTCGTGTAGAATCCGGTGTGGTCGCCGAACGGACCCTCTGCGCGCATTTCTCCGGGTTGCACATAACCCTCGAGAACGAAATCCGCATTCGCCGGCACGTCGATGTCCACGGTAACGCCCTTGATGAGCTCGACGGATTTTTTTCTGGCGAATCCGGCGAAGAGGATTTCATCCAGACCGTCCGGGAGGGGGGCTGTGGCGGCGAAGGTGAGCGCGGGATCGCCGCCAAGCGCGACGGCCACCGGCATCTTCTCGCCGCGTTCGTAGTATCGTTTTCCGTGCCGCGCGCCGACCTTATGAACTTGCCAGTGCATTCCGGTGGTCCATCCGTCATAGACCTGCATCCGATACATGCCGACGTTACGGTCGCCGGTGTCGGGGTCTTTCGTGTAGACGGTCGGCAATGTGATGAATCGTCCGCCGTCGTCCGGCCAGCAGTGGAGGATCGGAAGGTCTTCGAGAGAAAAATTTCCTCCGGGCTCGTGGACGACCTCCTGGCAGGGAGCCGAACGCACGTGCTTTGGCTTGGCGTGGATGACGTCGATCCCGTTGCGCAGAAGCGTGAACGCTTCTTTCAGCGTGCGCGGCGGTTTTGCCTTCATGAGGAACTGCATCTGGTCGGCAAGTTCGTCGATCCGCTCCAGCCCGAGCGCCATGGCCATGCGGCGGCGGGAGCCCATCGTGTTGATCGCCAGCGGAAAACCGGATTCCTTTCCGTTGATCGTCGGCTTTTCAAAAAGTAGCGCCTTACCTCCGTCCTGCGACTTCATTTCCCGGTCGGCCAGTTCGGTGATCTGCAGTTCGGTGGCGACGGCTCCGGGGACACGGCGGAGTTCGCCGGAGGATTCCAATTTTTCGCAGAACGAGCGGAAAGAAGGGTAGGACATTCGGGAATGGATTTATTGGACTAGTCGCCTAGGTGACCGTGGCGGGGACAGGAGGTCTGGCGACATCCGGTGGAGTGCGGAGGCAAAAGTTCGTCCACTCTGCCCGGAGCCAGAGCCGAACGCCCTGAAAAACAGTTCGGAGCACCTTGGGAGAGGGCTCGAACCCGCTGATCATCCTCCGGTGGTCGAGGTTGTTCGCCCCGTAAGTTCCGCAGGCAAGGCGCCGCTGGGCGATGGTTTTGAGGCGGTGGTTGGCAAACGCCATGAATTTGGCGACGGCACCGTCGATCGGCCCATCGAACGGGAAGCGCTCGAAGCCACCCTTCGGGCAGATGCAGAGCTCACGGACCGGACCAAAATAAAACCACCCGATGTCCATGATGAATGCCGCCTGCATCAGGTCCGCATCCCCGAGGTAGTGGTATTTGTCTTTGATGAGCGCCTGGAACCACGCGTGATAGGAGCGCAAAAACCGGGCATTGATATCCGGGTAGTCCGCCGTTCCGCCGGCGCGCTCCATGAGGATGCGGCTGACCGCCGCCGAGACGGTCCACGAGCAGAAGTCGAGCCCGGCACTGTAGAGCGGGTCGAGAAACCCGGCGGCATCGCCGACGATCTGCCATCCCGGTCCGGCGATCTCGCTGGAGAAATACGGGAGCGAGGAATATGCCTTCACGTCGCCTGCGACGACTTCGGCCGATTCGAAAAGTTCGCGTCCGACCGGGTGCTTGAGCACATGCTCGTGCAGCCGTGATCCGAGAGATTCCCCGGGAGGTAGCGTGAAGAGCCGCTCGTCGTAGACAATGCCGACGCTTGTGTCGCCGCCTTTGAGCGGGATGATCCAGCACCACCATCCGTAGCCGGTGAGGTGGTTCGTTGCCGCCGTGCGGCTGGCCTGGCAAGCGCGGGCATATTCCGGATACCTGCTGCGGAGTTCAAATCCATCGAGATCCTTGACCCCCCGGAATCTCGCCCAGACCGAGTTCGTCGGGTGCTCGGGGAGGGGATTCAGAGTGGAGAACTTTCTGGCCAGAAATGCGGCGCGTCCGCTGGCGTCAACAACCCAGCGTGCCCGGAGTTCGGTGGATTTCCCCGCGGACTCCACCCTGACCACAGAGACCCCGTCTTCAAAATCGACCGAATTGACTTTTGCCGGGCGAAGGAGTTCGGCTCCGGCCTCGACCGCCAGATCGAGGACATGCTGGTCGAGAACCTGACGGTCCACCTGAAACGAGGGCATCCGGACCTGGTAGAACGCCCCGAGCTCCCCGCACATGGCAAAATCGTCTGATTTGTCGTTCGCAAACCAGAACCTCAATCCCTGCTTGGTGATGTGGTGGTGGGTGAGGTGGGAAGTCAATCCCAGGCGCTTGGTGAGAAAGTTTCCACTGACCTCGGTGGTCGCCTCGCCGACTTTCCGGTCAAATTCCTCTGAACGCTCGATGAGGGCGACGCGCAGGTCCGGAAGCTCACGCTTCAAAAGCAGCGCCGTCGAGGCCCCGGAGAAGGAACCTCCGATTACTATCACATCATGCGTCACGCTCACTAGTGAGAGTTCTATCCGAATCCCTGTCCCGAAGCAAACGGATCGCTGAATTATCCGCTTTTCAACCGTCGGCATTTCATATAGGAAGCAAGTTCATGAACTGGCTTCTTATTGCCGGCGGTGCCTTTCTGGGCACTCTGGCGACCCCTCAGGAAACTCCGATGATCAACCACACGCTTCGTGGAGAGTCGGTTCTTGCCAAAGAAGTCGTGTGCCGCAACCGCTGGGGCACGCCGATGATGCCGAACGGCATCGGGGGATACAGCCTGACCGCTCCGATCAATCCGGAATTCATCGCCCGGAGCCTCATTCAGCCGCCCAAGACCGACGGTCCGGTCTTCCGTCCAGCCACGATCACCATCGTATCTGCGCCGGTTGTCGTCGAATAGGTCGCGTCCATGAGCGCGGCTTACCCGCGCGGGGCATTCAACGCGCACTGGTTCAATCTGTTCAATGCGGTGTCGTTCCAGATCATTCTGGGGGCGCCGGTCATTCTCTATGCCAAGAGCATCGGCGCGTCATCCACGGTCCTTGGTATTATTGCTTCTTTCACTCCGCTGATGACGGTCTTTCAGCTTCCGGCCGCCCAATTTCTCGGCCGCTACGGATACCGCCAGTTCGTGCTCATGGGATGGAGCCTCCGGACGATTTTTATATTTCTGGTGACGGCTGTTCCGCTCCTGGGTTTTCTCGACAACTCGTCGAAGCTCGCGGTGATCCTCGCTTCGCTTTTTGTTTTCAACCTCCTGCGCGGGATCTCCTCCGCGGCGTGGATGCCCTGGATCGCGGTCCTGATCCCGGAGGAAATCCGCGGAAGGTTTATTTCACTTGATCAGATCTTCATCCATGTCGGCTGCCTTCTGGCCCTCGTGGCCTCGGCCGTCGTGATGACCGGCCGGGTCGATTCGTGGGAGTATGCCCTGGTCTTTTTGATCAGTGCCATCGGAGCCACGGTCAGCCTGTGGTTTATCAAGAAAATTCCGGAGGTTGAGGCCTCTGAAACGGTCCGGAATTCTTCCCAGCCCGTGCCGTGGAAGCAGATCGTCTCGTATCCGCCGTTCCGCGCTCTGCTGATTTTCAACCTGATCTTCATGGCCGTGATCGGAAGCCTCGGGGTGTTCACGGTCGAGTATCTGCGCGAGTTTCCAAAGTTCGACGTGTCGCTTGTTCTCTATCTCTCGGGCGTTTCATTCATTGGCGCATTGGTGAGCCTGCCGTTTGTCGGACGGCTTGTGGACGATGCCGGGAGCAAGCCGGTGCTGACCGGGGCACTGGGGTTGTTCTGTGTTGTCATCTTCGGGTGGTTCCTTGTGGCGGCCGGAGTGCTGCCGTGCTCGATGTGGGTCATCGGATCCTTGAATTTTCTGGCAGGGGTTGCCGGTGCGAACTTCAACCTGGCGAATGTCCGGATCATCATGGCCACGATGCCCGAGATGGGGCGCAATCACTTCTTCGCGCTGTTCACCGTCATTACGAGCCTCGGACTCGGAGCGGCTCCGGTTGTCTGGGGAATTTCCCTCGATGTGATCGGAACCTACGAGGCGGTGACCGGAGCCTTCCACTGGCGGCGGCACAGCATCTACTTCCTCATCCTGTTTTTTCTCAACATCGTGGCGTTAACCTTCATCCGGCACCTGCACGAGACCCGCGCCGGTGAAACGCCGAACCTCGTTTATGCCCGGCTGCGCCGCGCCGGAAAACTCTGGCATCGGTAGCCCGGATCAATCGCAAGCCGCCCGATGGACGGCTACTTTTCGGGAGGCATCTTCCCCTGGGCCGCGAAGAGCTGGCGGAGGAAATACAGGTCGCCGCGATCCTTCTCGCGGCCGGTGCGCGACTTCATGCGCCAGAGGAGTTCTGGGCTGGCAAAGGGGATCGCCACTCCATCAATCTCGTGAATGACGACGCTTTGCGACGCCTCGGCGTAATCAATCCCCGAGGCGCTGGCCATGAGGTCCACAAGGATCTCGTCGGCCACCCGAACGACCAGATACTTCGAGACATCGCCGGGATCGAGCTCGCGCACGCACCCGTCCGGAAGCGTTGCGAGAGCAGCAAACACTTTTGCCTCGTTTTCCAGGCTGGTATCAATGAGGAGATCAATGTCTCCGGTGTGACGAGAGTATCCGTTGGCTCGAATGGCAAAGCCTCCAACGACCAAGAATGCGGCCCCGCGGTAGGAAAGTTGGCGGCAGAGTTCCACGAGATCCCCCAAAGACGGATCGCGGGGAGTCAGTTCGCCGGCTTCCGGGTCAAGTGGTCCATCATCCATTGATCGGCTTCCTCGTGACTTTTGAAACGATAAACTCCCCGGCGGACACGCGCGCCGCAGCCGGCATCCCTCCACTGTTTATTGGATTCCGTTTCAGACGGAAGCACTTGCAGCGGGGCAACTCCGAGCCTCCGCCCTACGGTTTTTCCGATAGCTTCCTCCATGTTGATCACCGGGTGCATTCTAGCGGGAACATAATCCGTCCGCTTCAGGGTGGCAAGCGCATCATGCCGGGATCAGGGTTTGCGTGGTTCGAAGCGGGGGTTTGCCGCGATCAAATAGAATTCCCCACGCCACACGACCGGCCAATGCTCCTGAGTAAGCACGTTAACAATCCAATCCACATTCGGTTGGGCGAGTGTCCAGCGCTGGTCGATATCGCCGAGCACGAGATACCGCGCGGCGAGAAGGTCCGCCGGAAAAAGAAAGCGGTCCTTATCCGGCAAGGTCTCAAACGTGAATGTCGGGCGTCCGCTCCACGCGGTCGCCTGCATGAGGTCCGTGATTTTCGTATGGAGGAGCCATCCGATATTCTGGTGGCAGACCACCAGATCGGTGGGAACGCTGTGTTCATTGATCCACCTGGCGGCGGCCTCCACTTCCTGCGTGCTCTGGGTAACCCAATGCTGGTTCCGTGGGACCAGCGTGCCTGAAAGTGAAGGGGGGAGGTTGAGAACGAAAAGATAGGCTGGGAGAATGAGCGCAAACAGGGGAAGCGCCCGCGCACGGCTGCCAAAAACCGTGCGGAGCCGGACTTCCAGGTGCCTGATGCCTCCAGCGTAGGCGAGTGCCAAAATGGGTAAAAATACAACAGCCTGATAATAGAAGAGCGGAAGATTCTGGCGGTTTTGCAGGAGCAGTCCCGAAATGACGGCCAGGAAAACTGGAATGGCATAAAATCTTTTCCTGATGCAGAGAAGCGCACAGACGAATGCGCCAAGGTGAAAGGCATCCTGAGAATAAAAGAAAAAGATGTTCCGGACGGATTGGAGACCAGCCCCATTGTCGCGGCTGAACTGGTTGTAGAAGCCTCCCAAAGCAAGAATGTCCTCCCAGAGCCAGGGTTTCGGATTCAGGCGGAGCCATGTCCAGCCGAGCGTCGCCGCAAGTGCCAGGGCTGGAATGATGGCCAGGCGGATCCATGAGACGGGCCGTTTGAACCTGCAAATCCAGGCCGCGATGGCGCCATGAGCGAACAGCGGATGGCTCAGGGCGGCCAGCCCCAACCCCAGGCCCGCTGTAAAATCCGATTTTGGAGTGGCCTTGCGAAGGATGAAGAGCGTCGTCAGCAAGAAGCCGAAAGCAACCAGATTGTGAGGGTAGATCCACCGGAAGTGGATGATGGTTTGAGAGTAGGTCAGGAAGAGCAGCGCCCCGAGTAGCGAGGCCGTCCAGCCGAAGATCCGGGTGCCTCCGAAGACGAACAGGAGCGCAATCGCATAGGCCAAGACGGCATTCAGGAGACGGGCTCCAACAATGTCACCCTGGAAAGCCATCGAGGCGGCTCCCACCAGCCACGCATCTCCGGGCTGGTAGGCGTAGCTGGGATGCCAGAAGGTCGCCGTCAGTGCGCGGTCCGCCCCGCCGCCGGAGAAAACGGATTTTCCGATCATCAACGTCAGGGTTTCATCCCCATACCAGCCGGGATTGGTTCTCAAATGAGGCAGGTAAAGAAGTGCCCAGACAAGCGTCAGGACCAGCAGCGACCAGAACCGGAAGCGGGGGTGGAAGGCGATGCGGGAGATCATGGCATTTTCGTCGGAGGCTTCGGGGCGGGGCACCCGCTGACAGGCTTCTACGTATCGTTCCCGCGGGATGTTGACAACCTTGGAAGGAGGGCTTGTTCGGGTGCTCCCCCTGGAATTGAGGGTTGGGTTGGATTCCGAGTGCTTTTTCCTTCCTTTGATGTATCCACTTCAGGTTCTGATTCTTTATGAGGACAAAAGACCAGCGCCCCTCTGCACAAAATATTTCTTCCGCGTCCCGGCGCGGAGGGGCATCGGTTGGCCTTTTGTTTTTCCTCGGTCTTTTTGGTGTGCTGACTCTTGTCGGGCTTGCCTGGATTTCGCAGCCGGTTTCGAATCAGGAACTGCTCGCTAACTTTGCAAAGGCCCGGGACTTTCTGGTTGCAGCGCGTTCGGTGGGCGGGCTGCCCTGGTGGTCGCCGATGTTCATGCAGGGGACGAGCCTGGCTCCCTCTTGGTCGTTCATGGTGACGAATGTTGTCATGTGGGTGTGCAGTATTCCGCTCGGATTTTTTGTCGGGCCGAAGGTTGCTGTGCTGGCGGCGATGGCGTTTGGGGCGTCCGGGATGTTTTTGTTTGTCAGGAGGTATTCCGGGGATGCTTGGGCGGGAGCGCTCGGAGGATTTCTCTTTTTGCTGTGTCCTTCGCTGCTTACGCGGGCAGCGGGATATGAGCATTTTGTTGTGGTGTGCTCGATGGCGCTCCTGCCATGGGCATTCTGGGCTGTTTCAGGTTTTTTCCGGTCACCCGGCGCCGGGTCGGCGGTCTGTGCCGCGACCGCCTATGCGGGTGTTGTGATGGCTTACGGAAAAACCGGTCTGATGGCGCTGCCGGTGATCGGGATTTTTGCTTTGGTCGAGTATTTTAAACTGCCGCCGGAGAGGCGTCCGGGCATCGTTCCGGTGCTGTGGGGGGGCGGGGCGTTTTTTCTCCTGGCTGTCGTGCCGAACCTTCCGGCTCTGAGGGAAAGCGGACTTGTTGCGATGTTCGACTTCGGGCCATTCGAGGGCTGGCAGCGTGCGTTTTCAACAAAATCGGCGTTCGGTTGGATCGATCGCGGAGGAATGCTGACCAAGGGGATCGACAGCGCGTATTCCCCTACCACAGGGAACGGCGGAACCTATCTCGGGTTCGTAGTCCTGATGGTTTTTATCACGGCGCTTTTCCGGGGCACATTTCACGAGCCAGGGGAGGGGAGGAAGGCGCGGTTTTTTTTCGTGCTGGCGCTCTTCACGTTCTGGCTGTCCTTCGGGCCGAAGAGTGTTTTCGGTGGGCATATGCAGTTTCTGGCCCTGTCCTCCGGGGCTCCGGACTTCGCGCCTGCGCTGGGGTGGTTTTTTCTCGCGGCCCAGGTGTGGGTGATCTTCCGCCTTGTGCCTCCAACCTGGCCGATGCGGGGAGCAGTCGCGTCGGTGATCTCGTTCGTCTATCTCTTCGTGCCGGGGTTCCGTCTTCTGGAACTGCTTCCGATCTACAAAAACATCCGTGCGCCGTTTGATTTTTTTCAGGTCACAGGAGCGGTTTGTGTGGTGGTTGCTGCGGCGGTGGCGGGCCGCTTGCTGATCGGGCAATTGAGGGCGGGAGCCCTGAAATCCGGACTCCTGGCTGCCGCACTCTGCCTCGTCGCTCTGGATGTGGCCCCCTATGCCAGACCGTTTTTCAGGGGTCCGATGGAGCAGGGGGTCTACGACGACTTTCTTGCTACCCAGGAATTTTTGAAATCCTCCCCGGTTTCCGGCCGGGTCTACCCGTTTTCCGGCCGGTATTTCTACCTGTTGACACCGATGATGTCGGGTCGCCCGCTGGTTTCGGAGGCGTTCAACAACTATCTCCAACAGCGCGGTGCGGCCATCCTGCAGGGAACAGCATTCTTTTCCGACGAAAACCTGACTTCCTACCTCGATATATCCGGCGTCTCGCACGTGCTGGTCGACAAGACCGACCCGGATACTCCGAAGGATCTCCAGGATAGGCTTCGGAAGCTGCTGCAACCCGCCTACGAAAATGCAAACTTCGTTGTCCTGGAAAACAAGGGTTCGCTTGGCGACGGATTTTTTGCGCGGGATTTTCTGGCGGCTCCCGACAGTTCCGCGAAGGTTGCCATCGGGGCATTGCAGGGTGCGAGATACCACATGGCCGTGATCGAACTGACCGGGGTGGCTGCCGACGAGCCGGGGCTCCGTGGGCGAATTGCCGACGGCCGCATCGAGCCGATGAATGCCGGAGAAACGATCGAAGAAGGCACCCCGTTTGCACGCGTGAAAGAGTCTGCGGGAGGCAACTACCAAAAGACTGCATTCGAAGCGACCGGGAGTGCCGGATGGCTGGTAATGAACCAGGCCTGGCACCCGGATTGGCGGGCCTATGGGCAGGACGACGCGCCCCTGAAAGTCCACCGCGCATTTTTGGCATTCTCCGCAGTGAAGACCGATGGGGCGTCCGCAGTGAAATTCCTCTTCGAGCAGCCCTGGTGGTATAACGTCTGTGCGTGTGTCGGGATTCTTTCTTGGGTTGGAGCCCTTTCTTTGATTCTTTTTGCCGGATGGCTTCCCGTGCGTTCCCGACCGACTCAATTCCATGAGTGAGGCGACCGAGAAACCCATGCCGGTTGCGGGAGAGCCGATGAGCAGCAAAATCTGGAGTCAAGGCGATCTGCTCTCCGGGCTTGTTGCAGGGCTTGTTGCCTTGGCGGTCTACGCCTGGACGACGGCTCCGAATGTCACGCTGCTTGACTCCGGTGAGTTTATGGTGGCTGCGCAGCATTTCGGAGTGCCGCATCCGACCGGGTATCCTCTCTGGACGTTGTTGGCCTGGCTTTTCCAGCTTCTCCCACTCGGCAATGCGGCTTGGGAGATCAACCTCTTCAGCGGTGTTTGCGGCGGGCTTGCGGTCGGCCTGACGACCGCGCTCATCCGGAGCTCCCTGCGGTGGCTCATGGAGGAGGAACTGGGCCGCTGGCCCGGCCTCGGGACACTGATCTCCATTACCTGCGGTCTTCTCTTCGCATTCAGTTTTTCGATGTGGTCGCAGGCGACAATCGCCGAGGTCTACACGCTGCACGCGCTGCTGATCGGCGCCTACCTTGCCGTTCTCTACGTCTGGCTCCGCAAGCCGGAAAGCCTTGGCTGGTTGATGCTCGCGTTTTTTGTGATCGCTCTTTCCTTCAGCAATCACCATCTCAGCGTCGCGATGGCGCCCCTGCCGTTTCTGGCCGTCCTGCTGGTCCGGAGGGATATTTTCTGGGAGCTGATTCTCGCTTCCCTGATGACCGTCCTGCTGGCGTATCTCGGCTTTGCCATTCTTTCCGGCGAGGGCCCGGTGTTGAAGACGGCGCTGCGGTTCTTCTATTGCGTGATGCTCGGGCTCCTTGTTCTCGTCGTGGCGAGGCGCTGCGTCATCGAGTGGCGGCTGATCGCCTACCTGCCGTTTGTTGTGGCTCTCGGGCTGCTGCCGTATGCCTACATGCCTTTCGCCTCCTCGACCAACCCTCCCATGAACTGGGCATACACGAAGACGGCGGAAGGGTTTTATTTCTCGTTCAATAGGTCCCAATACAGCGGGAGCCTGTCCAAGCAGAGCCTGCGCAGCCTTGGAAGATTGATGGGCACGGTCGGGGAAAAACCGCCCGAGCAGCCGGCTCCCGGCGAGCCTCCACCTCGTTCGCTCTACTCCCAATTGCAGGATTGGGCCGGATTCTTCTGGCTCCAGCTCGGACGCAGTTTCACTCCCATCGGGATTCTCGGCTATTTCGGCGCGCTGTTTGTTATTTTCCGCCTGAAAGATGTGGAGCGAAGGACGTGGGTCTACCTGTTGGAGTTCGGCTTTGTGCTTGCGGCCATCCTTCAACCGGTCGCCGATGACGCAGGCATCGACAATTCCGGTTGGTGGCTTCAGATGCCCTACCATACTTATACGAATCTGATTTTTGCCGTTCTGGCGGCGATCGGCATGCTGCTGGGGATTTCCGCCGTGCTTTCGCGCTATCCCAAGGCCGCCTGGACAAGGTTTCTGCTTCTTGCTCTGCCCATCATGCCACTGGTGTTGAACGAGGCGGGATGCAGCCAGCGGGGAAGGTGGTTCGGCTGGGAGTTCGGCCACGACATGCTGAAGGATCTTCCCGAGGGCAGCGTGGTTTTCGGCGGGACCGACCCCGGGCGGTTTGTCCCCACCTACATGATTCTCGGGGAAGGCGGGCAGCCTCCTTCGTTGAAGAGGGACCCGGATTTCGACCGCAGGGACCTTTATATCATCACGCAAAACGGGGTGGGGGAGGGGCTCTACCGGAAATACCTTGCCGACCATTACGGGCCGGACCGGCCTGCACCCAGGAACTCGTTCGAGCGCTGGCTCGGACGCGCTGAAACCTATCCGGACAAGCCGCTCGTGTTTCCGACGGAGGAGGAAATCGATGCGGCCATCCGCAAGGAAGTCGAGGACCAGGCGAAGAAGGATATTTATGATCCCTCGGTTGCCCACAGCGTCGTGACCCGCCTGATCTGGGAAAAGAACCGGGATGCCCACGAATTCTTTGTCGAGGAGAGTTTCCCGCTGACCTGGTCGTATGATCACGCCCTGCCTCACGGCCTTTGCTACCGGATCATGAAGGAGCCGCAGAAGGAAATTCCCGCCGATGTCGTGGCCGCAGACATGCGGTTCTGGGATTCGTACATGCAGCGTTTGATCAGCAATCCGGACTTCTCCAAAGACTACGACGCGCAGAGGTCGTTCTCGAAATTGCGGACCACGACCGGTCACCTCTACCGGCACCGGAAGATGCTCAAGGAAGCCGAACTCGCCTACCGCCAGTCCCTGATCCTCTGGCCCGGAAATCCGGAGAGTCTCAACGCCATGAGCACCATGCTCTGGGATCGCGGGGATTTTGACGGCGTCATCAAAATTCTGGAAGCCGCCAATGCGGAGGATCCGAACGACATGGCGCTCTGGAGGCTTCGAGCGATCGCGGAAAAGCGAAAGGAATTCGAGGGCGAGATCCTGTCCGCCAGGACGGCGCTGGAAAAAAATCCGAAGGACATGGAGAAGGCGGAAAAGCTTCTGGAGCTTTACTACAGCACCGGCGATACGAACAAGACGTCCGAGTTGTTGAAGACCGCCGTGGAAACCTTCGGCGATAATCCGGAATTCCTTCTCAAAGCAGTTCAGTTCAGCGAGGCGAACGCCCTCCCTGAACGTGAGCTGGAGGCTGCAAAACGCCTGGCGACCGCAGGGACGAATGCCGGAGACGACCTCCTCTGCCTGGCGTGCGCCTACTACAGAAACAACGACAAAACCAACTTCTACTCCACCGCCCGAACAGCGATCGAGAAAGGCGGCATCCCGGTGCGGGAGGCAATCATTTCCCATCCGCTTTTCGCACCCTGGCGGGAGGACGAGGATTTTAAGAAGCTTTCGGGGGCGGCCAAAAAATAATCCCGGAGCAGTCGCAGCCCGGCATGGTGCATTTCAATCATGCTCAGGCGCCGCCTTCCGGTTTGGCTCGCCGGGATCCTGCTGGTGTGGCAGGGTGTCAGCACGATGGAGCGACAGTTACAACGCCCCCTGTTGATCTACGACGCGGACTGTCGTTTCTGCGGTTTGTGGATCGCCTGGTGCCGGGGGCGCACCGGCGACAGCGTCGATTATATTCCTTCCTCTGAGGCGAAGGACCTGTTCCCGGAAATCCCCCCTGAGGATTTTGAGAAATCCGTGCAGTATATTTCGCCGGACGGCGAGCGCCGGCAGTGCGCCGACGCGGTTTTTCTGGCACTCGCCACGTCGTGGATGCCGGCGAAGATGTTGGTATGGGCGCAGGGGCATGTTCCGGGATTCCGCCTGACCCTGAACTTTTTCTACCGGATCGTGGCGGGGCACAGGGCGGTTTTTTCGTTTCTCACGCGAATCTTGTGGGGGCCCGATGTGCGTCCGGCGACCTATGCGGTATCGTCATGGATATTTCTGCGGCTATTGGGAGTCATTTACCTGATCGCATTCGGTTCTTTCGCTTTTCAGGCTCCCGGGTTGCTTGGCAGCGGGGGAATCCTTCCGGTTGAAAAGTTTTTTCCGGCAGCGCATGAGGCCATAGGCGCGGAGGCCTACAGGCTTCTGCCGTCTCTGGTTTGGCTCTGTCCAACGGACGCCACGATTGGAATTCTCTCCATACTCGGGTGCGCCCTCGCGCTTCTTCTCGTTACGGGTTTTGCCCAGGGAGCCTGTGCGGTGATGTTGTGGATCAGTTATCTCTCCCTGATGCAGGCCGGGCAGGTTTTCTACTCGTTTCAATGGGATGTTCTGCTCCTCGAGGCGGGATTTCTCGCGATTTTTCTGGCACCCAGGAGCCTGCGGTCGAGGTGGCGCAGCGGATCGCCGAATCCGGTGGCACATTTTCTGTTTTTGTGGCTCCTGTTCCGTCTGATGTTCGCCTCGGGCATCGTGAAATTGACCAGTGGGGATTCCACCTGGTGGGATCTGACCGCCCTGCATTACCACTGGTTTACACAGCCGCTTCCGAACCCGGTGGCCTGGTATTTCGAGCAGCTTCCTTCATGGTTTCAGTGGACCTCGTGCGAGGCGATGTTCCTCATCGAACTCGTGCTGCCGTTTTTTATCTTTTTACCCCGGGTTCCCCGCCTACTGGCCTTCGTCGGCTTCATCGGCCTGCAGCTACTGATCGCGGTGAGTGGGAATTACGGATTTTTCAACCTTCTCTCGGGTGCGCTGGCCTTGTTTCTGGTTGATGACATCGTCTGGGGGTGGAGGTGGAGACGCGATTTCAGCAACCGGGAGCGCGCGGAGGTGGGCGGTGGCCACGTGGCGTGGGCTGCCGCGGTAATCATTGTCCCTTTGAGCGTAGTGCCATTGTGGTCCGCATTCCGGCGTCCACTGCCTCCCGCTCTTGTCCCGCTGGCCAGCTTGTATGAAAGTGTCGCCCCGTTCCATATCGTGAATGGCTACGGGCTTTTTGCCGTTATGACAAAGGACCGGCCCGAGATCACCATCGAGGGATCGATGGACGGTGTGACGTGGAAGCCCTACGTCTTTTATTTCAAGCCCGGACCGTTGAATCGAAGACCTCCGACTATTCCCCTCTACATGCCGCGCCTCGACTGGCAGATGTGGTTTGCTGCCCTGGGCCGCGTCGAGGAGAACCCGTGGTTCGTGGAATTGCTTCATGGACTGCTCGAGGCGAGGCCAGCTGTTTTGAGCCTGTTGGAGGTGGACCCGTTCGGCGGGGCTCCTCCAAGGTATGTGCGTGCGGTGGTCGATGCTTACCGGTTCGGAGACCGAGCCTTGCTGGCCCGGACCGGAAACTGGTGGAAATCCACGCCAAAGGGCTCCTATGTGCGCGAGGTTACGCTGGAGGATTTTCCGTCCGTCCGGTGAGCGGTGCAGCCGGGAGGCCTAGGCGAATTTGCGCTCGAGTTCCGCAAAGGACCACTGGATCATCGTTGGTCTTCCCCGCGGGCTCGCATACGGGAGCTCGCAGCGGAGGAGTTCCCGGACGATCTGGCGCGCACGGTTGGGCTCATAGGAAAAGCGCCTTGCGGCGGCGAGGCTTGAGACCGAGCGGATGAGGGCATCGATGATCAGTGAGCGACTGGCAAGGGAGCCTGAGGATCTCAGGGATTCGCAGATCTCAAGGAGAGCTGCGCGGGGATCATTTTCTGAGAGGCTCGCGGGGAGTGCCTCGACCTTGAAGGATCCCCCGCCGAATGGCTCCAGCAAAAAGCCGGTGGTTTGCAGGGCATCGAGATGTTCCTGGATCCATGCCGAATCTTTTGCGGGGAGTTCGATCACTTCCGGGAGCAGAAGCCGTTGTGCGGGAGCCGTGCCGGCTGCGGCTTCGCGTCGCAGCGCTTCGAAAAGGATCCGCTCCGAAGCGGCACGAACGTCCAGCAGCACCAGGCCCTCTCCGCTGCGCATGAGGATCCATCTGTCCTCCAGGCCTCCGATTAGATCAAATTTCTCCTCCGGTGTGGCCATCGGCCAGTCTTCCTGCGGAGGGGGATTGAAGGCCGCCAGTTCCGCTTTCTCCGGAGTTCCTGGCGGCGGAGCCGGTGCGTTTTCCGGGGCGGGTCTGGTTGCTGATTCAGGGACAGATGCCGGGCGCTCTGAGCGGATCGCCGGGCGCGTCAGATTTTCCAGAAGGTTTCTTGCAGCGAGAAAAACGGTCTGGCGGAGTTGCTCCGGACGGTGGAGCCGGATCTCCCGCTTTGCCGGGTGCACGTTGCAGTCGAATGCAGTCGGGTCCATCGCGATGCAGAGCACTGCTATGGGGTGCCGCCCCCTTGGCAGTGCCTCAAAATACGCCTCGCGCAAGGGCTGGTAGATAGCCGGACACTGGACGACGCGGCCGTTGAGGACGATGAACTGCTGGTCCCGGTCCGGCCGCCCCTCACCCGGCCGCGCGAGAAATCCCGAGACCGTTATCCCATGATCCTCAAAAGGCGGAAGTGGGAGAATGCGGTTGAGAAAATCCGCCCCGAAGAGGTCCCGCAGGCGGACGCCCAGATCGCTGGCAGCCGCCGCCTGCCAGATTTTCCTACTGTCGCGCAGCAGCGTCATCGCCACCTCCGGATGTGCAATCGCGAGTGCTTCCATCTGATGCAGGATATGCGCCGCCTCGGTTTCCTCCCCCCTCAGGAACTTCCTGCGGGCGGGCAGATTGAAGAACAGGGAGCGGACCTCGATCGTCGTTCCGGGGGCTTCACCGCTGTCCGTCACCGATTCGATTTTTCCTCCCGAGACAACGATTTCGGTCCCGGCCTCCGACCCGGCTGGCCGGGTGACAAGACGAAACCTGGAAACACTTGCGATGCTGGGAACCGCCTCCCCGCGGAAGCCCATCGTCGCCACCCGGGCGAGATCCTCCGCAGTCCTGATTTTGCTGGTTGCGTGCCTTTCGAGCGAGAGCAGCGCATCCTCCCGGTCCATCCCGCATCCATCATCCGCCACCCGGATCAACTGGGTGCCACCCCGGGCGAATTCCACGACGATCCTGCGGGCCCCCGCGTCCACGCTGTTTTCCACAAGTTCCTTCACGACCGAGGCCGGGCGTTCGACCACTTCCCCGGCCGCAACCTGGCTGGCGACCTCGTCCGGCAGCAAACGAATCTTTCCCATGCATTTGACTTCGCATGGATTCGTTCATAAGAAAAGAACGTGATCACGGTTACTGACATCGCCGCAAAGGCACTTGAGGGACTGACCCGGCAGAACAAACATGCCGAGGGACTGCGGCTTGCCGTGGAAAAGGGAGGTTGCGCCGGGTTGCAATACTCTATGACGCTTGGCTCCCGGCAGACAGAGGATACGGAGGTTGCCCACCTCGGAGCCCGGGTTTTTCTGGATCCTGCCAGCCTCGGCTTTCTGGACGGTTGCACCCTGGACTACGAGGACAGCCTCTCCGGATCGGGGTTCCGGATTATCAATCCCCGTGCTGTGCGGTCCTGCGGCTGTGGCACGTCTTTCGAACCCGTGAAACCCTGATTCATGCCGCCCAACCCGCGCAGCAAACGAGTGGCCTCCAGGTTTTCCGAACAGGATTTTGACCTGGCCGACGAGGGGTCTTCCTCCAAGGACGGAAGCCTTTTCATCTGGACGATCATCATTCTTCTGCTGGTTGCATTCGCCATCACGTGCTGGATCGGAAGCTTCTATATCTTCGGTCATCCGGAAACCCCGTTCAGCTACCAGATCCTCAACAAGCTTAAAAAGCTGGATCCGCCGAAACGGTTCGAGTTCACGGACGCCCCGCGCGGCGAGTTTCTGAAACCAGCCCAGATCCTGGATCGCTACGGGAAATTGTCCCCGCGCGAACTGATGCGCCTGAATGAGACTCTTCTCCGGAATTACCTGCGCAACTACAAACTCACACAGGACCTCGTGCCCTACGTGGTGGGCACGTATAATATTCTGGATTCCTACGAACTGAAGAAGGACGATTTTTTTGAATCCGGAGTCGTTGCGCTCGCGCAGGCGAAAGAAAACCCCAAGGTTCTTCTCGAACAAATCTTTCCCACCCAGGCGAAAGCGGTTCCTTTGCTCCACCGCACGCTGCTCACCGGCCTAGACATCGACTTCAAGCGCGAGAACGAACTTTGCGCAATCATCCACGTTGATAAAACCGGCGACGGGCGAGTAAAAGTGACGACGGTTTCTATCCTCTACCCCAGCTACGCTTCGGCAACCGCGTCCGGAGCAATCACTCTCGAGCCTCCGATGGTTCTGAATGTTGCCGCCGGCCTTCCCATCGTGACCGCGGGCCGGTTAACCGAGGCCGATGCGAGATATGCAGCCTACCGCCGCCGCGCCGGGTTGCCTGCCACCTCGCCGGAAGCGCCTGCTCAGACCCGCCTCGTGCGGGTCGAGCGTCCTGTGGCGGTGAATGCGCCGCCTGCCGCGGCAGCCTCTCCCGCCCCCGAGCCACCGGCTGTTCCCGCTGCCACGCCTGCGGCCGTTGCGGATCTCCCGAGCCCATCCCCCTCTCCGCTGGCGGAGACCACTCCGACGCCCGCCCCGAGCCCATCCCCCTCAACGGCTGCCGTTCCGCCTTCCTCCGGTTCCTGGCCGGTTTATGAGCCGGGCCGGATGCCCCGGGGACGGCTTCTCAACGTCAAAGACGTTTCTTCTAAAAGTGGCGGGGATGCAGCAGGTGAGCGCAGTTATCTTCAAGGCAACTTTGTGGTGACCGCTTCGGGACCAAACCGCGCCGTCCTCCGCACCCAGGGGGCGATCACCGATGCCATTGGCTTCGGCGGTCGTTCGGGCAATGTGCGCGTGATCGTCGAGTTTCCTCCCGGTTCACGTCCTCCGGCGGAGGGGGCGACATTTTCCCGCGATGCGCGTCGACCGTTCCAGATTACCGATGTTCGCGAAGGGGCGGATGGCCAGGTCAACGTGTATGTCCGGGAAGTTACCCGGCCTTGAGGAGCGGATCGCGACGGAGATAGAAGCCGGCGGACCGCTCGGCTTCGACCGGTTTATGGAGTGCGCGCTCTATGACCCCGACGAAGGATATTACTCTGCGGGTGCCGCCCGGGTCGGCAAGGAAGGGGACTATTTCACCAATGTGAGCCACGGCCCGGTTTACGGCGAGATTCTCGCAGGGCAATTTCTTGAAATGTGGCAGGCGCTCGGCGGGCCTCCGGAATTCTCTCTGATCGAGCAGGGAGCGAACGACGGGCGGTTGGCGTGCGACATCCTGGATGCTCTGGCAGGCACTCCGCTTGAAGGGGCGGGGCTGAACATTGTCGAGCCGCACCCGGCTTTGAGGGAAGTGCAGACGAAGACGCTTGGTCCCAGAAACGTGCGGTGGTTTCACCGCTTGGAGGATCTTCCTGAGATCTGTGGCGTTCACTTTTCCAACGAGCTTTTCGATGCGTTCCCGGTACATGTGGTCCGCTCAACCGGTGACGCATGGGCGGAGCTTCGCGTGGGTTTCAAGAACGGACGGTTCTGCTGGACGGAGGCGGCTCCGGGACCGGAACTGCAAGGGATACTATCCGCGTTTCCAAAACGACCACCGGGTTTCACGACGGAAATCTGCACGGGTTATCCGGATTTTTTCCGAATCCTGTCCAAAAAGCTTCTCCGGGGGTTTCTTCTCGCTGTGGATTACGGCCTGACGACATCCGCCCTGCTCGAGGAACACCGCCGCGAGGGCACGCTTCGGTGCTATCGCAACCATCGCCCCGATTCCCGCCCCCTCGAAGCGCCCGGACGCAAAGACATCACAGCCCACGTCAATTATTCACTGCTCGCGGAGGCGGCGGACCGCGCGGGCTGGAGACTCGAAAAATTCACCGACCAGCACCACTTCCTGGTTGGAGCCGCGACACAGATGCTCCGCTCGCTGGAAGGCTCCACGAATTCCAGAAAGCTCCGCTCGCTCACCTCCCTTTTGCATCCCGAAAATATGGGGAGGCAGTTTCAAGCGATCCTTTTTTCCAAGGGAGTCGCTCCGGGGACCGGGTTGTCAGGATTCCAGTATGCGAGGGATTCCGATCTGCCGGCGTGAGGAATTTCCTATTCGCCCAGCCTCAACCCGGAGTCGAGCGCGGCATGCTGGCTGCCGGATTGGGAAAAATGGGCCACGGCCATCTCGAGCCGTTGCTGCATGATTGTATCGATCTGCGCGGCGACGGGAGCCTGCGCGGCGAGTAGCGTTCCGGGCGGCACCCAGGCCCGGCCGGTAAAGTTATCCGGCACGGATCCTCCGGGGGCCGGACGGGGGTTGTCAGCCACAAACATTCTTCCGCCGTTTGGTGACAGGGCCACCATTTCGACATGCCCAAAATACCCGCCGGGTGTCCCTCGCGGGATTTTTCCGAGCAGCCTGTCGCCCAGATAGACCAAAACACTCCCGAGCGGCGCACGCCAAGGGGAGGAAACCTTCACCGGCTTCCAGCCTGCTGCCGCAAGAATTTTTTCCCAATCCTGTCCATTTCCAGGTTTCAATCCCCTGCCGACGCCGGATTGGTTCAGCAGGGACAGCATCGCCCGGCCGCACCAACCTGATGGAATGCCGTCGTTGGCGCTGGCTAGCGTGATCTCCCGCAGAGTATTGCCCTTCAGAAGCGGATTCGCCGCCCTGGCGGGAAGCGCCAGGGAAACGCAGATCAAAACGAGAAAAATCCGGAGAGTGGGCACAGCATCCCTTTATTCAGCTTGAGACCGACCGCAAGCAAAAAGTCAGCCGCAAGCGTTAATGTGTCGCGTTCGCGACATGCAAAACCTGGACGGGATGAAGCGGTGCAAGGTTTAGCGTGCGGTCGGCCGGGCGGAGCCTCCACGGCTGTATGCGCGCCGGAGGGCTGCGGCCAGATCCGCTGTGCGGACCGGTTTGCTGACATAGTCATCGATTCCCGCAGCGAGACATTTTTCGCGATCCCCTTCGAGGGCGTTCGCCGTCATGGCCAGCATCCAGGGTCGGCGTCCGGTGGGATACATGCGGCAGATTTCCCGCGCGGCGGTGAGGCCGTCCATTTCTGGCATCTGGACATCGAGGATGATGGTGTCGAAAAATCGTGAACGGAGAGCCGATAGGGCTTCGAGTCCGTTGCCGACAATCTCCGGGCGGTATCCGAGGCGTTCGAGCAGGAGTTTGACAATGCGCTGGTTGGTCGGGTTGTCTTCCGCGACGAGCAGCTTCATCGGGCACTCCCCCGCAATTTCCATGTCTCCCGAATCGGAAGCCGGCTTGGGAGCCGAAGGCGCTCCGCTGACCGTCGTGCAGATCGTCTCGTAGAGCAGAGCCGCCTTGACCGGCTTCGTCAAAAATCCCGAGATCCGCAGGGTTTGCAGCCGCGAGCGGTCGTGGTCGCCCAGTGAGGTAAGAACGATCATAGCCAGCTCCGGACGCCTGGCCCGAAGCTCCCCGGCGAGCGTATAGCCGTCCATCTCCGGCATCTGCACATCCAGAAGGACGAGGTCGATCGGTCCGCCTGCCTCCTCGATCAAAAGGGCCTCGCGCGCATTGGCGGCCTCGATCGGCACCATTCCCCATCCCCGGGTCTGTCCGCTGAGGATCCAGCGGTTTGTTGCGTTGTCATCCACCACCAGGACGTTGAGGCCGTTGAGGATTTTCTTGCCGGCGGGAACCGGTTTTGCCGGGAGTTCCCGGCCCGCACGCAGCGGCAGCTCGAACTGGAAATCCGATCCGTGCCCGTGGGAACTCTGCACCCGGATCGTCCCTCCCATGAGCTCTACCAGCCGCTTGCTGATGGCGAGCCCGAGCCCCGTGCCTCCGAACCGGCGGGTCGTCGAGCTGTCCACCTGGCTGAATACCTGGAAAAGCCTGTCCAGGCGGTCCTGGGGAATTCCGATCCCCGTATCGCGGACGGAGAAATGAATGCGCTTCTCCCCGTCCGGGTCGCCGATGAGTCGGACACGGACAAGAACCTCGCCCTTTTCCGTGAATTTGACGGCGTTTGCCACGAGGTTCATCAGGATCTGCTGCAGCCGGGTGCGATCGGACACCATCGAGGGGGGCACATCGGGCTCGATCCAGTAAAGCAGATCGAGATGTTTGAGATCGGCGTTTGAGGCGTTGAGTTCTAGAACAGCCTCGATGCACTCGCGGATGTTGACCGGGCGTTCTTCGAGATCGAGATGTCCGCTCTCTATCTTGGAAAAGTCGAGGATGTCGTTGATGAGGGCGAGAAGCGCGTCGCTGCTCGTGCGAATGGTGCCGAGGTGCTCCCGCACATTTTCCGGAAGATCCGAATCAATCAGAAGCTCCGTCATCCCGACAATCGCGTTGAGCGGAGTGCGGATCTCATGGCTCATATTGGCCAGAAAATCGGCTTTTGCCCGGGCTGCGCTCCCCGCCTGAGTGGCGAATTCTTCAGCCCGCTTCTTGGCCACATCGAGGTCGCGATTATTTGAGGCGAGCCCCTCCATGGCGTCCCTCCTTGCGATCACAGCGCCCAACAGGCGGGCCAAAAGACGGACAAATTCTTTCTCCGCCTCGTCGAATTCCCTCTCCCTCGGGCTTTCGGAAAAAAATTCGATCGTGCCGTAGATGCCCTCACCAACCAGAATGGGGGCGCCGATAAAGCTTTCGTGGCCGAATCGGTGGAAGCAGGGAAGTGCGGCGAAGGGAGAGGCGGAAACGCGTGTGGAATACCGGAGGTCGGCGGACTCGAGGGTGATTCCGCCAAACGTTTCGGACACGGGAAAGACATCCGGTTCCGTGCCTGGCTGGCGGGTAGGCGAAGTCACTTCGAAAACCAGGTCGGTGCCGGAGATCCTGCCGAGGGTTGCTTTCTCGAACCCGAGTTCCAGCCGGGCCAACTCGATGGCGCGCGCGAGCGTCTCCGCGGGATCCGCTTCCGGAAGTTCCGCGATTTTGCTCAGGGTGTGAAGCATCCGGATGCGGAGCGCCGTTGATTCCTCAGCCATTTTCCGTCGGGTGATCTCAATCCGGATCGCCACGAACTTGGTGATATTGCCGACACCGTCGGTGAACGGAACGATCGTGGAATCAACCCAGTAGAGGGCGCCGTTTTTCGAACGGTTGCAGATTTCGCCGCGCCAGATGCGGCCGTCGTTGATGGTATTCCAGAAATCCTTCCAGAATTCCTTCGGGTGAAACCCGGAATTAACCATGCGGTGGGTGTTCCCGATAAGTTCCTCTCGCGAATAGCCGCTGATCTCGCAGAAGCGGTCGTTCGCATACATGATCTCGCCCTTGGGAGTGGTCTCGGCGACGATGGCAAGCTGGTCGAGCGCGCGCTGGTGGGTGGTCAGTGCGAGCAGCGATTCCTCCGCCATGGCCTTTTCCCGGCCCAGTCGGTTTTCTGCTTGTGAGCTTCGCCGTTCAAACCGCGAGAACAGCGGCATCAGGGCTAGAGCGGTCAATGCGCTGAGCAGGATCGCGTCGATGATCACCTCCTGCCAGAAGGGGGTGCCATCGGGCAGAATATTCGGCAGGACCAACCCCATCACAACCAGCTCCCCGCTGAAAATAATGCAGAGAGTGAATAGAAAGATGCTTCCCCATCTCACGGGCTGAGCCGGTCTACGGTCTGGAGTTACCAGCGCTCCGTCACCGGTTCGCTTCGGCATGCCATGCATTCGCGCCATCTGGGGTGAGAAATGTTGCTCCGTATCGGCAGCCTGTGCAATCTCAGACTTTCACCCGCTCGATTTCCGCTCCGAGGCCATTCAATTTTTCGTCGATCGATTCATATCCGCGATCGATGTGATAGACTCGGTTGACCTCGGTGACTCCTTCGGCCTGTAGGCCGGCGAGAACGAGGGCTGCGGAGGCCCGGAGGTCGCTGGCCATGACGGGAGCTCCGCCGAGCTTTTCAACGCCATGGATGATTGCTGTCGAACCCTGGAGCTCGATTTTCGCTCCCATGCGCTTCAACTCGGCAACGTGCATGAAGCGTTGCGGAAAGACGTTGTCGGTCACGACGCTGATCCCGTCGGTCGTGGTGAGCAACGCGCACATCTGGGCCTGCATGTCGGTCGGGAACCCGGGGTAGGGGAGGGCGTCGAGCTTGAGGGGCCGGCGGGATCCATTCGGGCTGATTGTGATTTTGTTGGCCGAGGACTCGACCAGAAATCCGGCCTGCGAAAGCGGATCGGTGACCGCTCGGAGGTGCGCGGGTTCGACCCTGGTCAGAGTAACTCCATCGCCGCAGATCGCGGCGGCGGCGAGAAATGTTCCGGCTTCGATCCGGTCCGGAATGACTTCGTGCTCGGCGCCATGAAGCTCGCTGACCCCCTCGATGATGATCCGGCGTGTCCCGGCCCCCTCGATCTTCGCGCCCATGGCGATGAGGAAATTGGCAAGGTCCACGACTTCCGGCTCCTCAGCGGCTCCATCGATCACCGTAGTCCCCTCGGCGAGGACGGCGGCCATCATGACATTGTCGGTCCCGAGCACGGTCGACCCGAATTTTCCCCGCAGGTTGATCATGGCTCCCCGGAGTTCGGGGGCGAGAACCTTTACATTGCCCGACTGGACCCGAACGGCTGCCCCGAGGGCTTCAAATCCACGAAGGTGCAAATCGATCGGGCGGTCGCCGATGATGCATCCTCCGGGGAGGGACACCGTGGCCTCCTTCTCCCGGCCGAGGAGCGGTCCCAGAATGCAGACCGAAGCACGCATTTTCCGGACAATGTCATATGGGGCCTCGGTGATGACCTTTTCCGCCTTGATCTTAACGACTCCGCTGGCCCGCTCGACCTCGCATCCCAGCTCGCTGAGGATGGTCAGCATGTAGTGGATGTCGCTCAGATCCGGCACGCGCGAGATCACGCAGGGTTCATTCGTAAGCAATGTGGCCGCCAATATCGGCAGCGCGGAATTTTTGGAACCGCTGATGCGGACCGATCCGCTGAGGCGGCGGCCCCCGTGAACGAGAATTTTATCCATGTCTGGCTGTGAGAAATCTTTCGATATTCTGATAGTCCCGGCGCCGCGAGATGTCCCGAAAATTGTGAATGGCGAGGATTTCCGCCACCGGCCCGGCTTGGCCGTGTCCGATTTCGAGTGCGAGAAGCCCGCCCGGCGTGAGCTTTCCGCCCGCTTCGCCGGCAAGCCGCCGGATGAGATCGAGTCCATCCGGTCCGCCGTCGAGTGCGAGATCCGGGTCATTGCGGACCTCGCGGGAGAGCGAGGGTATTTCGCCCGTCGGAATATACGGCAAGTTGGCGACGATGGCATCGAACGGCCCGGCAAGCGAAGCCAGTAGATCGGATTCACAAAATGTGATTCGTTCCGTCATCTTGTGGCGATCCGCATTTTCGCGGGCAAGGCCGAGTGCCGTCGGAGAAATGTCGCATGCGGTGACGGCTGCGTTTGGGAATTTCAGCGCGAGACTCACCGCGATGACTCCGCTGCCGGTTCCGATGTCCGCGACTTTTTCAAATCCCCCTTCCGTAATCACTATTTCAACGAGTTGCTCGGTTTCGGGGCGCGGAATGAGAGCGCGTGAATCCGTGACGAAAATGTTTCCTAAAAAATCCACCGTCCCGAGCAGATGCTGCAGAGGGATGCCCTCCGAGCGGCGGCGGATCAGTTCCCGAAGCGGAGCCCTTTCGCTTTCACCCAGAGGCCGCTCGAATTCCAGATACAGATCGATTCGGTTCTTCTTCCCGAGGACATGGGCGAGGAGGTGCTCCGCATTCAGGCGCGGACTCTCGACCTCTTTCTTGCGCAGATACTCGGTCGCCGCGTTGAGCACTTCAAGGACGGTCATCCGAAGTGTTGTGACTTGAACAGGCGCCTCCTGCCAGCTTTTTGCGAGCCTCCTCTTGCGCGGTCCGTGATTCCCGCTATGGTGCAGACATGTTTGGGCTGACGCGCAACGAACAGGCGCTCGTCGTCGGATTTCTTTTCATTTTCCTGCTGGGCTTCGGGGTCAGGCAATGGAGGGAATCCGCGGCTTTCCGCGCTGTTCCGACCGTTGCCCCCTGATCCCAATTTCATGCAGACCACAGCATTTCAAGACGCCGTCGACGCCGTTTCGCGGGACGACCGGCGATACCACCCGGAAGCCTACCTTTTTCTCCGCGATTCGCTGGAGGCCACGCTGAAGCGCCGCAAGAAGGCGAAGAAAGAAGTCGGCGGACATGTCGCGGCCGCCGAGCTTCTCGACGGGTTCCGCATCCATGCGGTCGGCGAGTTCGGCCCGATGGCGATGACGGTGCTCGATTACTGGGGGGTCCGCTCGTGCGAGGATGTCGGGCAGATGGTTTTCAATCTTGTGAACGCCGGGGTTTTCGGAAAGACCGACGAGGACACTCCGGAAAGCTTCGCGGGCGGGTTCGACTTCCACAGCGCGTTCGTCATCCCGTTCAAAACCGGACAATTTTCTTTGAACGCACCGGCGCCTGACAGCGTCCGAGGTGAGGAATGAACTTCATGCTCGCGACCCTTGCCGCCACTTCACTTCTGGCCTCCACTGAAAAATCGCCGCCGTCCCTGCCGGATTCCAGCGCTCAGGTCTTCACCTTCGAGAACGGGTTGTCGCTGATCGTGCAAGAGGACCGGAGCGCGCCGGTTGCAAGCGTGCAGGCGTGGTGCGGAACGGGAAGTATCCACGAGGGGAATCAGATGGGAGCCGGTCTCTCGCACATCCTCGAGCACATGCTGTTCAAAGGCACGGAGACCCGTCCGCCCGGAGCCATTGCCAAGGAGGTCCAGAACCTCGGCGGATACATCAATGCCTACACGTCGTTCGACCGCACGGTTTACTGGATCGATGTCCCGTCCGACGGCGCCTCGAAGGCGGTTGCGATCCTCGCCGATGCGATGATGAATGCGACGCTCCCGGAGGAGGAATACCAAAAGGAACAGGAGGTGATCCGGCGGGAGTTCGCGATGGGATTCGACGATCCCAACCGTCAGGCCTCGCAGCTCATGCTGAAGACGGTTTTCACCGAAAGCCCGCTCCGGCATCCTGTCATCGGTTATCTGGACGTCTACAACAAGCTGACGAGAGACGATGTCCTCCGCTACTACAAGTCCCGCTACGTGCCCAACAACCTGACGTTCGTTGTCACCGGTGATGTGGATGCGATGAAGGTCCGCGACGAGCTCGGCAAGCTGTTCGAGGCGCAGCCGCGCCGCGCGCTGGAGGATGTATATATTTCCCGGGAACCGCTCCAGCTCGGCCGGCGCGAGGCCCACGAGGAATTTCCGACCGAACTCACCCGCCTTGCTCTCGCCTGGCGGACTCCCGGCCTCACCAACCCCGACACGCCGGCGCTGGAGATCCTCTCCGAGACTCTCGGGTCGGGACGCAGCTCGATTCTCAATCGCGAGATCCGCGAGCGCAAGGAACTCGCGCACTCGGTGAGCGCCGGGATGCTTGCCATGCAGAACGAGGGGGTCTTTGTGATCCAGGCCATCGCTGATCCGGACAAGCGCGAAGCGGTGGAAAAAGAGGCGCTCGCCTTGGTGAAGGAGGTCCAAGCGAAAGGGATCAATGCCGGGGATCTCGAGCGCGCCAGGAAGTCGATCCTTTCAAGCCAGCTCAACGCGATGACCACCGCCCGTGGCGTCGCCTCTGACCTCGGTTCCAACTGGCTTCTGACCCGGAACCTCAATTTCAGTAAACAATATCTGGACGCCATCGGCAAGGTGACTGCGGATGACGTTCGCCGGGTTGCCCGGGAATATCTCCGGGACGACCGCCTGAGTGGGACGTCGATCAATCCGCCAGGGACGCTGGCAAAGGTTGAGAAGCCATCCGGGGAATCCAAGGCCGGTGACATCAAAAAATTCACCCTCTCAAACGGGCTGCGCCTGCTGGTCCGTGAAGATCCACGCCTCCCGCTCATCGCGATCACTGCAGCGTTTCGCGGTGGGTTGCTGGCCGAATCCAAAGAAACCAACGGGATCACATCGCTTTTTGCAAAGTCCCTTCTGAAGGGCACAAAATCCCGCACCGGCGAGCAGATCGCATCACTCATCGAGGATGTCGGTGGCAATATTTCCTCCGACAACGGCAACAACAGCTTCAGTGTCTCGGTTGACGTGATGAAGCCGGATCTCGCCCTCGGGCTCGACCTGCTGGCGGATGTTCTCACCCATCCTTCGTTTCCCGATCGGGAAGTGGCCTTGGAAAAACAGGGCCAGCTTGCCGGAATCAAAGCGGAGGCTGAGCAGCCGACATCGGTCGCCCGCAATCTTCTTCGCGAGCGGCTGTTCGGAACCCATCCCTACGCCCTGCGGAACGCGGGTTCCGCCGAGGCGGTCGCCGCGTTGACGCCCGAGATGCTGCGCGAATTTCACAAGGAATACGCGGTGGCGAAGAATGGCGTCATCAGCGTCTTCGGTGCCGTGAATGCGGAGGAGGTTCGGAAGCTCATCGAAAAGGATTTTGCGTCGATGGAACCCGGGAAGCTGGCGTTTGAGAAGCCGCCTGTTCCGGAAGCAGTCTCCTCTGTCCCGCCCGCAACAGCGAACCTCGACAAGCAGCAGGGGATCGTCATGGTCGGCTTTCAGAGCGTCACGGTGGACGATCCCGACCGTCCGGCCATGGAGATTCTCGCCGAGGCCTCGAATGATCTGGGATCACGGTTCTTCAACCGGATCCGCGAAAAGATGGGTCTCGCGTATTTTGTCGGGGCCGCGCAGTTCTACGGCCTTGCACCGGGAGCATTCCTTTTTTATCTGGGCACCGATCCGAAGAAGGTCGAATCGGTGACCCATGAGCTCCGCGATGAGATCGCCCTTCTCGCCAAAGACGGGCTCACGCAGGAGGAACTCGACCGCGCGAAGAAAAAGCTTCTCGGGGCCGAGGTGATCCGCAACCAGAGCAACGCCGCGCTCGCCACAACCACGGCAGTGGATGAACTCATGGGGGAAGGATTCGACTCCTTCACCCGCCGCAGGGAGCAGATCGAAAAAATCTCCCTCGACGACACCCGCCGGGTGGCCTCAAAGTATTTCCAACAGCCGTCCGGTGTCGAAGTCACCGTCGTCCCGCCCGAAAAGAAACCCTGATCAGAAAGCCATTATGCCAGAAGTCCAAAAATCAACCGCCCTCGGGGAAATGACCCAGAGGTTCATCGAATTCGTCATGATGCAGGCCCAGCAGGCCGCCATGTTCCTCGGCCGCATCCCGAACCCTCAGACCGGAAAGCCGGAGGTGAACCTCGAGATCGCTCGCATGTTCATCGACCAGCTCGAGATGATTCGCGAAAAGACTCGCGGCAACCTCACCGCCGAGGAATCCGAGATCCTCACCCGCGTGCTCAGCGACTTGCAGCTTGCGTTCGTTCAATCCTCCGGATCGCCATCCGCCGAGCCCGCTCACGAGCCGGTGGAGGACACGCAGGAGACCGAAACAAAGGCTTCCGCACCGGCTTCGGAGCCTGTTCCTGAAGCGCCTGCCGACACAGAGAGCAAAAAAAAGTTCACCAAGAGCTACGGCTCTTGATTCAGGGGACGAAGTCTTCCTGACCGCTTAACCCGAAAACGGCGATTGAAGCATGGGCACGTTGCGCAACTAAATCGCACATCCCGGGCGGGCGGAAGCCCACGAACTGGTAGCGAGATCCGGAGATCTGGGCAAAAGCGGCGCGATTGGTTTTTGAAAGAGCAAGGCGGCGTCAATG
>Ga0247840_10002253_pt1 | contig 34799 bp, 20 predicted proteins | sample LaCruzMarch2015__FD_192404 | JGI IMG/M metagenome (GOLD analysis project Ga0247840, IMG submission 192404) | Freshwater microbial communities from meromictic Lake La Cruz, Castile-La Mancha, Spain - LaCruzMarch2015_17m | ecosystem: Environmental > Aquatic > Freshwater > Lake | place: Spain...
CAACGGATCTTTTTTCATTGAGGCAACACGCGCGTGGATCGGGTAAGGGCTTCGGGAGGGCGGAACGGGTTATTTGACTCCGAGAAGGGCAATCAGGTTCAGAGCGAATGCAAAGAGCAGCGCGCCGAGAAAGATGCAGACCGGAAGCGTGAGGATCCATGCCATCAGGATGTTCCGGAGTGTGCCCATCTGGAGGCCGGATTTGTTGGCGGCCATAGTGCCGGCGACGCCCGAGGAGAGGACATGCGTCGTGCTGACCGGGAGTCCAAAATGATCCGCGACCATGATAGTGGACATGGCGACGAGTTCTGCCGAGGCTCCCTGTGCGTATGTGAGGTGGTCCTTGCCGATTTTCTCGCCGACCGTGACGACGATCCGCTTGTAACCGATCATTGTGCCGAGACCGAGTGCGAGTGCGACCGCGTATTTCACCCAGTCAGGAATGAAGTTGGTGAGGCCTTCTCCCTTTTTCTTCAGTTCGGTCGCCTTGGCCATCTCCGCCGGGTCAGAAATGGCCCCGGTCTTCTCCATTTTTGCGATAGTTTTCGAGATGAGATATAAGTCGGTGCGAACGGCTCCGCGTTCGTCGGCGGGGAGTTCCTGGAAGGTGTCCGACGTTTCGAGCCTGCGGAAAAGATCGCCGCATTTGTCGGCGAGTCCGGCGTAAACCTTCGGCGACAGGGTTCCCGAACTCTTGATATAGTCTGTGAGGGCGTCCTTGGAGTCCTGGCCATCAATGACGAGTCCGGCGGCTGATTTTTGGAACACCGATGCGAGCGACTTCGCAGAAGCCGCAGTATCGGAAACGGTGGAGTGGTCGGCGGACATTTTCAAGGCGTAGGTTCCAGGGAGAATGCCGACGAGGATGAGAACGATGAGCCCCATGCCTTTTTGGCCATCGTTGGAGCCGTGGGCAAAACTGACGCCGGTGCACGTGAGCATCAGGATCCCGCGGATCCACAGCGGCGGCGGGGTTTTTCCCTCCGGCGCTTTGTAGAGCGCGGGATTCTTCACAAGGGCCTTGCAGAGCAGCAGTAGGATCGCCGCGGCGCAGAAGCCGACCACCGGAGAAATCAGGAGGCCGAGCCCCACGTCCTGCGCCTTTGCCCAGTTGACACCGTCGGTGATCGAGTGGGCGGGCCCCATCAGAGAATTGGCGAGGCCGACTCCAAGGATCGAACCGATGAGCGTGTGGGAACTCGATGCGGGCAGGCCGAGATACCAGGTGCCGAGGTTCCAGAGAATGGCCGAGATCAACAGCGAAAATACCATCGCGAACCCTGCGGCGGAGCCGATGTTCAGCACCAGTTCGACAGGGAGCAGCGCGACAATCCCGAAGGCCACCAGGCCGGACGATGTCAGCACCCCGATGAGGTTCCAGATGCCGGACCATACCACTGCCGGCGTCGCCTTGAGCGTGTTGGTATAGATGACCGTGGCAACCGCGTTGGCCGTATCGTGGAAACCGTTTACAAATTCAAAACTCAGCGCCAGCAGGATGGCTACGACCAGAAAGGTATAGGTGAGCAGGGTGGGATCGGAAACACTGGCCGCAAGGAAGAACATGGCAGGGAGACCAAGAAAGCAGGGCAAAACCATTTATTCAAGTTGCTTATTGTAACAGATTTGTAACATCGCCGTCATTGCCCAGAGCCGGACACTGCCGAAAAGTCCTATTTTTCAACTCACCAACTTTTCATGAATGACGATATATCGGCCGCAGCAGCGGAGTTAGCTTCGGAAATTGCAGTTCTTCTGCAGCGCCAGGCCACGATGGAGGAGGATTCCGGGACATCGCTTGCGAGCATTGATTCCTCCGCACGCGCGAGCGCACAGAACCTTCTCCACTACCTGGCCCTCCGGCAGCTCGATCTGCGACCCCTCCAAAAAAAGCTGATCGTCCTCGGGTTGACATCGCTCGGGGGCATGGAAGCGAGCTCCCGCTGTTCGCTGCAGGCGGTCGAACGCGCCCTGTGTGCCCTGGCAGGAATCCCGGCCCCGCAGCAATCCCCTCCCCCGGTGGATTTTGTCTCAGGACCACTCCAACTGCACACCAATGCGAGCAGGCTGCTCGGCTCTCCCGCCAACAACCGGGCGGTCCGGGTGATGGTGACCATGCCATCGGAGGCTGCCGACGACTACCACCTGGTTCTGGGGCTGCTGCAGAGCGGAATGGACGTCATGAGAATCAACTGCGCTCACGATGATGCCGCAGTGTGGGAGCGCATGGTTGCGAATCTTCGCCGGGCGGAACGCGAGACCGGACGGAGCTGCAAAGTCTATACGGATCTTGCTGGCCCGAAGCTCCGGACCGGTCCCGTGGAAGCCCTTGGCCGCATCAGGAAAGTCCGGCCCGTCCGGAGTCCGCGCGGCAGGGTGCTCGCGCCCGCATTGGTCTGGTTTACCCACGAGAACCTTTCCGAGAAGCCGCCCGAGGGAGTCCGGGATGTGGTTCCCGTGACGCAGAACCTGCTGGAAGGCGCGATCCCCGGATGCGCGCTTGCCCTTGACGATGCGAGGGAAAAGATGCGCGAGTTCCGGATCGTCTCGTGCACGCAGAACTCGGTCCTCGCGGAGGCTGACCAGACCTGCTACTTTGAAACCGGCGCTCGCATCCGTCTGATGGACCGCAGCGGTGAGCCCGTGACTCAAGGAGCGGTCGGGCTTCTTCCCGAGGTCAGCCTGCCGGTTTTGCTCGTCGAGGGCGACGAACTGGTTTTGGTGAGGGACGGGGAGTGCGGCCGACATGCGGTTCGTGACGAGGAGGGAAATGTCATCAAGCCCGCTCGCATCCCGTGCACGCTCGACGCGATCTTCGAATGCGTCCTGCCCGGCGAACGGATCTATTTCGATGATGGAAAAATCGCGGGGAAGGTGGAAGGCCGAACTGATGGTGAGGTCCGGGTGCGCATCACCCACACCGGCACGAAGGGTGGCAAACTCCGCCCGGAAAAAGGCATCAACCTGCCGGACACCGAGCTCCGGATCAGCGCCCTTACAGAAAAGGACATCGCGGATCTCGCGTTCGTCGCAAAGCATTCGGATGTCGTCGGCCTGTCTTTTGTACGGACACCGGAAGACGTCCTGGACCTGCAGTCCCGCTTGCGATCGCTCAATGCGGAACATGTCGGCATCGTTCTGAAAATCGAAAACCGTCCGGCATTTCAAAACCTGCCTTCCCTGCTCCTCGCCGGACTGCGGTGGCCGTCGCTGGGAATCATGGTCGCCCGCGGCGACCTGGCTGTGGAGATCGGTTTTGACCGGCTCGCCGAGGTGCAGGAGGAGATCCTCTGGTTGTGCGAAGCGGCGCATGTGCCGGTCATCTGGGCAACGCAAATCCTGGAGACGCTGGCCAAAACCGGATCCCCATCCCGGGCGGAGGTGACGGATGCGGTCGCAAGCGGCAACGCGGAATGCGCGATGCTCAACAAGGGGCCCTACATCGAGGAGGCTGTCCAGTTCCTCTGCGGCGTCCTGGAGCGTGTCGAGACGAACCACCTCAAGAAGCACAACCTCCTCAGAAAGCTTTCGATCGCCGATATAACGCCACTCCCCTCCTGATCGGAGGACTCTCTCCCTTTCCCGGAATCCTCACGCGAACTCTTCGCGGATTTCCGAGATCCGGTCCTGGATCCGGAAAAACACATCCACCACGGCAGGAGAAAAATGGCGTCCGCTCTCCTGCTTCAGGATCCCGCAGGCTTCCTCCATTCCGAAAGCGCTCTTGTAGCATCTGGCTGAACAGAGGGCATCGAAGACATCGGCCACCGCGCAGATCTGCCCGGAGACCGGTATCTCGTCGCCCTTCAGTCCGTGGGGATAGCCGGATCCATCCCAGTGTTCATGATGGGAAAGGGCGATCTCCGCGGCGAGGTGGAGAACCGGATTTTCACTTCCGGCAAGGATCTCGGCCCCCAGTTTGGCGTGACATTTCATCTCGCCGTATTCGTCAGGCGTGAGTTTGCCCGGCTTCTGAAGAATGCAGTCCGGAATCGCGAGCTTTCCGATGTCATGAAGGGTCGCAGCGAGCATCAGGTCGGAAATGTAGGCCTGCGGAAGGCCCATGGCCCCGGCGATCGCCGCCGCATAACGGCCCACCCTTTCGATATGCCTTCCGGTATCCTTGTCCCGGAACTCGGCGGCTTTGGCGAGGTGATGAATGGCCTCGGCATAAGAGCGGCGGAGGTCGCCGGTCAGGCGGGTATTGTCCAAAGCCACGGCCGCCTGGGAAGCCAGGCAAAGCACAAGCTCCTCCTGGTCGGACGAAAATACCGTGTCTTTTCCGGATCCCGGACAGCGCGCGTTGATCAATTGGATGACCCCGACGATTTTCCCCTTCGGGTTTTTCATGGGAACCGCGAGCATCGAGCGCGAGCGATAGCCGGACTTCAAATCGAAACTGCGGTCGAAATGGAACTCGCAGGCTCCGGGGATTTCGTAAACATCGGGTATGTTCAGAGTCGAACCGGTTACAGTGACAAAGCCGGCAAGACTGGTTGGGGAAATCTCCATGGTCACCGGAGAAATGCCGTTACCCACAAGCACCTCCGAGTGGTCGAGGGAGTCGTTATGCACCACGCTGAACTGAAGCCTGGCATCCTTGGTCACCAGATAAAGCGTCCCGGCATCCGCGCAGGTGAACCTTCTGGCTTCAAGCAGAATCCGTCCGAGCAGGGTCGAAAGATCGCTCTCGGCCGTCAACGCCAGCCCCACCTCGATCAACCTCCGGAATTTTTCCGACGGGTCGGATTCAACAAGCGATATCGCACAATCCCCGGACATGCTCAGAGCCAAGCAGGAACGCGTTCGAAGGGAAAGAGGCTATTCCTCCGCGGACAAATTCCCCACAAGGTCGGAATGGGCCAGATTTTCGCTGGAAATCCTCGCCGGCGGAGATACAACTTGCACAAATGTATATTTGTCATGCCTGCTGATTTCAACAAAGACGAGTATCTCGACCTGGAAGACGATTCCCCCGGAGAGCTTGGAGACAAGGTCCAGCAGGTCCGCGCGGAACTGGAGAGCCTGAAACAGAAGCAGGAGGAAATCGAGCGGGAGAAACATCGCCTGGAGGAGCTGAAGCGCCGTCAGGATGAACTCGACAACGGCCGCGCCGAAATGCTCGACAAGCTCACCCGCTCGCTGGTCGTCGTGCAGCGCGAGGTCGAGGAGACGCAGAAGCGACTGGAGCAGCTCCATTCGATTTATAACTCGTTCACCCAGCATCTCCGGCACCTGGAGTCGATCAACTCAAAGTCTTGGACCAGCGGGGAACTCCCCCGCGAACTCAGCAAGGCGATCAGCTCGGTCGAGGACGCCCGCGCGGAATACATCAAGGCCCAGGCTAAGATTTCTCCGGAATCGCCCGTCGAATCCTCCGCGCAGGGAGCGATAGACGGCGATTACGGGATGTATGAGGAGCGTGGGTTCTCGTATTGGCTTAAAAGCGGCTTCGCATTCACCCTGCCCCTTCAGGTGCTCGGTGTAATCGGGCTGCTGATTTGGGTCTGGCTCTCTTCTGCAAAATAAACCATGTCCCGTTTTTCCCCTGCCCGCTCGAGCAAGCTGTCGGCCGAAGAACGCCGCCTGCAAAGGGAAGCCGAGGAACTGCGCCGAAAGGAACAGGAACTTGAGAAGCAGCTTCGCGCCCTGCCGGCCAAGCTGGAAGCCCAGAGGTCCCGCGAAAAGCAGCGCATCAAACTCCGCATCGAGGCCTCCGCTCCGGCCATCTCTCTCAACGGCGCCCGCGGCCCAAGAAGCGCGAAACAGAGTGGAAAACGGAGGCCCCTGCCGGCCAGGGAGCTTCAAAATGCGCGGATCAAATTTCTGGTCCTGTGCCTGATCCTGGCGACCATCGTGATCCTGCTCTGGCGCTCGATCCCTGCGTAACTTCCGCGCCGTTCCGAAAAGCAGTCACCCGCGCGGACACCCTGCGCACTCAAGGAACAGAAAGAACGCCCCCTGGCCGGCGAATCTCACCCCGCCACAGGATTGTCACATCCAATGTCTTGACCGTGCGGATTCGCGCATGTCAGAATTTTGACTTCAGTTAAAAACACCAAACGCATGGACCTAAAAGAAATCCGCACGCTCATCGATCTCATGAAGAAAAACGGGATCGGTGTCTTCAAGATGGAACGGGAAGGCTTCAAAATCACACTGAAGACCGGCGAAGCGGGCAGACCGGTTCAGTTCGTCACTTCCGGACCGGCGCAGGCCGCTGCCGCCCCGGTTTCCCAGCCTTCTGCGGCTGAGCAGGCATCCACAACCCCGGTCGCCGTGGAGGCAGGAATCGAGATCAAGTCCCCCATGGTTGGCACGTTCTACGGTTCCCCCTCTCCCGATGCGCCCGCATTTGTGAGCGTCGGCCAGCAGGTCACCGGAGAGACCGTCGTCTGCATCATCGAGGCGATGAAGGTGATGAACGAGATCAAGGCGGAGGTTTCGGGAACCGTCGTCGAGGTCTGTGCGGAAAATGGAAAACCGGTTCAGTTCGGACAGACGCTGTTCCGGCTCAAATAATCCATGTTCAAAAAAATTCTGATCGCCAACCGTGGCGAGATCGCACTCCGGATCATCCGCGCCTGCAAGGAACTGGGCATCCAGTCGGTCGCAGTCTACTCCGAACCCGACCTCGACAGCCTCCATGTCCAACTCGCCGACGAGGCGATCTGCATCGGGCCCGCCTCCAGCTCCGACAGCTATCTCAAGATGGACCGGATCATCAGCGCCGCGGAAATCGCGGACGTGGATGCCATCCACCCAGGCTACGGATTTCTGGCCGAGAACGCGCACTTCGCAGAGGTCTGCGCGAGCTGCAACATCAAGTTTATCGGACCGTCAGCGAAAGCGATCCGCCTGATGGGCGACAAGAATTCCGCCCGGGAATGTGCGCGGAATGCAGGGGTTCCCATTTCACCGGGCAGCGACGGGACCGTCGATTCTGAAGCCGAGGCGATCAAGATCGCGCGGAAGATCGGATATCCGGTCATGATCAAGGCTGTCGCCGGCGGCGGCGGGCGCGGCATGCGGATCGCGAGCAACGAGGGCAGTCTCGTGCAGGGCTATCACGCCGCACGCATGGAGGCCGAGAAGGCATTCGGCAACGGTGCCGTCTACATCGAAAAATTCATCGTCAATCCGCACCACATCGAGTTCCAGGTCTTCGGCGACGAGCACGGCCGCGTCGTCCACCTCGGCGAGCGCGACTGCTCGCTCCAGCGCCGGAACCAGAAGATCGTCGAGGAATGCCCCTCCCCGCTCATGACTCCCGACCTTCGTCAGAAGATGGGGGAGGCCTCGATCAAACTCTGCGAGAATGTCGGCTACACGAATGCCGGAACGATCGAATACCTCGTGGACGACCACGGAAACTTCTACTTCATGGAGATGAACACCCGCATCCAGGTGGAACATCCGATCACCGAGGAAGTCTACGGATGCGATCTGGTCAAACAGCAGATCCAAGTCGCCGCAGGCGAGCATCTCAGCGATTACGTCATCGACGCCCAGCCGCGCCACTTCGCCATCGAGTGCCGGATCAATGCCGAGGACCCGGAAAAGAATTTCCAGCCCTGCCCCGGCAACATCGAGCTTTACTACGCACCCGGAGGACGTGGAATCCGGATCGACTCGCACGCCTACGCCGGCTATCCGATCCCCCCCCACTACGACTCGATGATCGCCAAGGTCATCTCCACCGCCTCAAGCCGCGAAGCGTGCATCCGCCGCATGTCCCGGGCTCTCGGTGAATACATGATCACCGGCATCAAGACGACGATCCCATTCCAGCAGGCGATCATGCGTAATTCTGATTTCCGCAAAGGCAAATACCACACCGGATTCGTCGAGCAGCTCCTGCGCGACGGAGTGCCGGTCGTGCGGTAACATCCTCAGCCCCCGGGATTCAATAGTCCGTATTGACAAAGTATGGCATAGAGACCATACTTTGTTAGCATGAAGATCACACTGAATGTAGATGGCCCGCTTCTGAAGCGGGTGATGGCCGCGATGGGAACGACGAACAAGACGCGGGCGATCGAGCACGTCCTGAGGGAGGCGGACCGCAGGACCAAACTGCAAACGCTGGCGGCCGAGGGAATGGGAATGAGCCCGGAGGAGTTGGGCGCGATGTTTGATCCTTCCTACGACCTCATGGCAGCACGCGCCGCGGAAGGAGCCGGCCTGTATCGCTCCGGGAAGCGGAAATGAAGCCCCTTCTCGTGGACAGCAGCTTCTGGATCGGACTGGCGCGCCAGAAGCTGGACCCGATGACATTTCTGACCGCCGCGTCTTATGGGCGGGAGCTGGCGATTTGTGGCGTGGTGCGCTGCGAGGTCGCCCGCGGCATCCGTCAGGAATCCGCCCTGAACCGCTTGCGGAAATTCTGGGACGTGATGGTCTATGTGCCGACAGACAATGTGATCTGGAACGAGGTGGAGAAGCTGCTCTGGCAGATGGATCGCTCCGGGTTGCAAATTCCACTGCCCGACGCCGTGATCGCCTGCTGCGCACAAAGGATCGGAGCCGCTGTCCTGACATTCGACCGCCACTTCCGCCAAATCCCCGGCCTGTCGGTGATCTCCGACCCGGATAATATTTGATCAAATCCGGACCGGCTGTCGCTGCACATCCGACTCGAAGCAGGCGTCGAGGACCTTTTGAATTTCCGCGCCGCGGACGAAGTCCGGCTCGCCGGGTTTCCCGGACCGGATGGCGGTGATGAAGCGCTCGTAGTTTGTGGGGACCGGCTTGCACGGAACCTCTCTCCATTCACATTTGTCGAGGCCCCTGCCGTTGCAGATGCGGTAGGTGGTGGTGGAGATCTCAGAGTCCATGGCAATCGTCCCCTTGGTCCCAGCGATTTTCAGCGCAAGGCGGTTCGCGTGTCCTCCAACCCAACGGCTGGTGTGAATCGTCCCGAGAGCGCCATTCGCGAACTCCACATTGAGAACAGCCGAATCGTTGGCATCCAGCTCGTAATCTCCGACCCGGTTGCCGGGAGCTTTCGGAAACGCCTTCAGCCGACAGAAAACCTCCTTCAGCGGCCCGCAGGGAAATGTGGCGTAATCCACGATGTGAACGCCGACATCCCCGAGCACTCCCTTGCTTCCGTGTTTCGTGGAAAGTCTCCAGAGATGGGAATCCTTCGTCCGCCAGTCGCCCCAGATTTTTGAAGGGAGCCATGCCTGAAGGTAACTGGCCTCCACGTGGCGCAGTTCTCCTATCTCGCCGCGTCGGATGGCCGCGGTGGCTGCCTGAATGCACGGCCAGTCGCGGTAGGAAAAATTCACCATGTTGACGACGCCGGCTTTCTTCGCCGCCACCACCATCTTGCGGGCGTCCGCATGGTTCAAGGCGAGCGGCTTCTCGCAGAGCACATGCTTTCCCGCGTCGAGGCACTGGAGAGAAACGGGCATATGGAAGGCATCGGGGGTCACGATCGTGACCGCGTCAAAATCAGCTCCGGCAAGCAGGGCTGCCGTGTCGCCGAAGGCGTTCGGGATCCCGTGTTTTCCTCCAAACTCCCGCGCGCGCGACAAATCGACATCGCAGGCAGCCACAATCTCACAGCCTGGAAGGGTTTTGAATTTTTCTGCGTGCCAATGCGCCATGCCGCCGGTCCCGATCACCGCAAGGCGCACGCGGTTATGTTTGAATTTCTTCATAATCAGAATCAACGGAATCCCATCGTGGACCGCTGCGCCGCCTCAGGATCTTCCGGCAGGGGTTCGAGCGCCGGCGAATTCGGGCAGGCGTCGGCGATCCGAACGGTTGGGCGCGCCCATCGCACGGCATTGGTGATGACTTTCTGCACCTCCGCCTGATGATAAGCCGGGTATGTTTCATGGCCTGGCCGGAAGTAGAAAACCCTTCCATTCCCCCGCTGCCAGGTCGCTCCGCTCCGGAAAACCTCGCCGCCGGTGAACCAGGAAATGAATATCAGCTCATCCGGTGCCGGAATTCCGAAGGGCTCTCCATACATTTCCTCGGCGGGGATCTCAAAATAATCTCCGATCCCCTGCGTGATCGGATGATGCGGAGCGATATTCCAAATCCGCTCCTTGTCCGTGGACTCGCGCCACTTCAACGAGCAGGTCGTTCCCATGAGCGACTTGAAGATTTTGGAATAGTGACCGGAGTGCAGCACCAGCAATCCCATTCCCTCGAGGACCCTGCGATGGACCTGCGCCACAACCTCGTCGGAAACCTCACGGTGAGCAATGTGCCCCCACCAGACCAGCACATCCGTCTTCTCGAGAATGTCGCCGCCCAGCCCGTGATCTGGCTGGTCCAGCCATGCTGTCGAAACCTCGAGTTCCGGATCCCGTCTGAGAAAATCCGCGATCGTCCCGTGAATGCCCGAAGGATAGATCGCTGCAACTTTCGGGTCCGTTTTTTCGTGGCGGAATTCGCCCCAGACAACAACGCGCGTGTTCGATAACATGTCCTCAAGACCATGCTCCCGGGTGGTGGAGTTTGGCAAACTGGAAATCGGGCAAAACGCCGCAGCAGTGCTTCCGGTTGCTGAAAATCCATTGCCCTTGGCGCGCGGCCGCCGCTAGGATGTATCAGTGAAGTTCATTAAAACCGCATTGGCCCTCGGAACGGCGGTGTTCCTGTCGGCATGCGGCAAAGCCCCGTCGCCCGCTGTGGAAAAAGCTCCGCCCACTCCCCCGCCGGTAAAGGGAATCCCGGTCGGTGCATTCCTCCCACTGAGCGGGGCACAGGCGGCGTTCGGCCAGTCCGCGCTCGCAGGCATGAAGATGGCGGTCAAGGAATGGAACGCCAGCGGCGGGATTTCCGGAAAGCCCGTCGAGTTGGTGATCCGTGATACCGAATCCGACCCGGACCGGGCGGCTCAAGCCGTTCGCGAACTCGTCGAAAAAGAAAATGCCATCGCCCTGCTGGGCGAGGTGACTTCGGAGAGCTCCCTCAAGGCGGCACCCGTGGCGGGAGAACTCGGCATCCCGATGATCTCCCCAAGTGCAACCCATTCGAAGCTCACCGATGCCGGCCCCATGATCTTCCGGGTCTGCTACTCGGACTTGTTTCAGGGCCTCGTCATGTCGAAATTCGCCCGCTCGATCGGCGTCTCCTCGGCCGCCATTCTCTGGGAGCCCGGCAACGAATACAGCGCGGACCTCGCAGCTAGCTTTGAAAAGGATTTCCTTGATCACAGCGGAAAAATCGCCGCCAAGGAAACCTATCAGAAAGGCTCGGTTGATTTTTCCGCCGCGCTTCAAGCGATCAAGGCCGCCCAGCCGGAAGTGATCTTCCTTCCGTCATACTTCCCGGACGCCGCAAAAATCATCAAGCAGGCCCGGACGCTCGGCCTCGACCAGCCGTTCATTGGAACCGATGGATGGGAATCCCAGGAGTTTCTCTCGGCAGGAGGGGAAGCCGTCAACAACACCTACTTCGCCAGCCACTTTTCCGCAGGCGATCCATCGGAAAAAACCTCCTCGTTCGTCACCTCCTACCGCGAAGCGAACGGTGGTGATCCTCTTGCCACCGCGGCCCTGGGGTATGATTCTGTTCTTTTTCTGGCCGATGGAATCCGCCGCGCGGGCGGCACCGATCCTGCGGCCCTCCAAACCGCACTCGCTGCCACAAGCGGCTTTGAAGGAGTCACCGGCACCATCACCCTTGATGCCCAGAGGAACCCCTCGAAACCGGCCATCGTCGTCCGGGTTTCCGAGGGGAAATTCAACTACCTGGAAACCGTCGCCCCCTGAGCAAATCCTTGAATTCCCGGCACGTGCGAACCGACCGCAAACGCCCGGGCATATCAGGGACCGCCCGGGGCTTCATTTTTGTTCTGCCCGGTATTGCGCGATGTGCACGAAACCTGCTTGATTTACCAAACTCATGAACATGCCATTCGACACCCTTCGTCCATTTGACCTCGGCAACGGCAAGACCGGCCACCTGCATTCGCTCACCGCCCTTGAAGAAATGGGAATCGGTCCCGTATCGAAACTGCCCGTCAGCATCCGGATCGTTCTGGAATCGGTCCTCCGGAACTGCGACGGGAAAAAAGTCCAGTCGAAGGATGTCGAGACGCTGGCGAACTGGAACGCCAAAGCTCCGGCGACGGAGGAAATCCCCTTTGTCGTCGCGCGCATTGTTTTGCAGGACTTCACCGGGGTGCCCCTTCTCGTCGACCTCGCCGCGATGCGCAGCGCTGTTAAAAATCTCGGTGGCAATCCGGCAATCATCGAACCGCTCGTACCGGTGGACCTCGTTGTCGATCACTCGGTGCAGGTCGATTTTTACGGCTCGGCGGACGCGCTCCGGCTGAACCTGGAGATGGAGTTCAAGCGGAACCGCGAGCGCTACCAGTTTTTGAAGTGGGGCCAGCAGGCCTTCCAGACATTCGGCGTCGTACCTCCCGGCATCGGCATCGTTCATCAGGTCAACCTGGAGTATCTTGCCAAGGGTGTGCTCAGCCAGATGTCGGAAATCGGAGGGCGGAAGTCGGAACTGTATTACCCCGACACGCTGGTCGGTACGGATTCTCACACGACGATGATCAACGGCCTTGGCGTTGTCGGCTGGGGAGTCGGAGGCATTGAGGCGGAAGCCGGAATGCTCGGCCAACCGGTCTACTTCCTGACTCCGGAGGTGGTCGGCGTCCACCTGACGAACCGCCTGCGCGAGGGGGTCACCGCGACCGACCTCGCCCTCCATGTAACCCAGCTCCTCCGCGCAGCCAAGGTGGTCGGAAAATTCGTGGAGTTTTACGGTGAAGGTGCCACAACACTGCCTCTCACCGACCGCGCCACGATCGCAAACATGGCGCCCGAATATGGCGCGACGATGGGATTTTTCCCGGTCGATTCCGAGTCGGTCAACTTCCTCGCTGCGACCGGCCGCACCGACGCCCAGTGCCGCGCATTCGAAAATTATTTCCGCGCGCAGAACCTTTTCGGCATGCCGAAGAAAGGCGATATCGCCTACAGCGTGGACATCGACCTTGATCTCTCAACCGTCCAGCCCGGTGTCGCCGGACCGAAGCGCCCGCAGGACCGGATCAACCTGCCCGACCTCAAGTCCTCCTTCGCATCGCTACTCACCAAGCCGGTCTCCGAAGGCGGCTATGGAAAATCCGCTGCCGATCTCGGCCGCAGCGCGAATGTCAAGGTCAACGGGGCCTTGTCGTCCGACGAATCCGAGATGGTCGCCGACCGACCGACTCCCGACCCGCTCAAGGATCTGCCCTCATCACCCTATCACCAGCAGGATAGCACGCTTCGCGACGGCAGCGTCCTCATCGCCGCCATCACAAGCTGCACGAATACCAGCAATCCAAGTGTCATGCTCGGCGCGGGCCTCCTCGCCAAGAAGGCCGTCGCACGCGGGCTCCGTGTCGATCCCTCGGTCAAGACATCGCTCGCGCCCGGATCGAGGGTCGTGAAGGACTATCTCGAAAAATCCGGCCTTCAACCGTATCTCGACCAACTCGGTTTCCAGATCGTCGGATACGGGTGCACGACTTGCATCGGAAATTCCGGTCCGCTCAACCCGGAGATCGAATCCGCCATCGTCGCGAACGACCTCGTCACAGCGGCAGTCCTTTCGGGCAACCGGAATTTCGAAGCCCGCATCCACCAGAACATCCGGGCGAATTTCCTGATGTCCCCTCCCCTCGTTGTCGCATTCGCTCTCGCCGGCCGCGTAGATTTCGACCTGTCGAAGGAGCCGATCGCAAAGGACAAGGACGGCGTGGACGTTTATCTCAAAGACATCTGGCCGTCACTCGAGGAAATCCGCGCGGAAATGCAGTCCGCCCTCAAACCGGAAGTCTTCCAGAAGCTCTACACAGGATTTGCCGAACAGAATCCGAAATGGAACGAAGTGCCCGCGAGCACAGGGCAGATCTATGAATGGGACCGGGCAAGCACCTACATCCAGGAACCTCCGTTCTTCGAAGGCTTTGGCATGGAAGCCGGCACCATCTCGAATATCACCGGCGCCCGCGCGATGGGGATCTTTGGGGATTCCGTGACCACCGACCACATCTCACCAGCCGGAGCGATCAAGCCCAGCTCGCCCGCGGGAAAATACCTTGTTGATAACGGCATCGAGGCCGCCGACTTCAACAGCTACGGAAGCCGCCGCGGCAACGACCGCGTGATGACGCGCGGCACGTTCGCCAACGTCCGGATCAAGAACCTCATGATCCCGCCGAAGGCCGACGGAACCCGCGTGGAAGGCGGTCTTACGATCCACCAGCCGGACGGCGAACAGATGAGCATCTACGACGCCTGCATGAAATATCAGACCGAAGGCACCCCGCTTGTCATCTTCGCCGGACAGGAATACGGCACGGGATCGAGCCGCGACTGGGCCGCGAAGGGCACCCGCCTGCTCGGCGTCAAAGCCGTAGTCGCCCAGAGCTTCGAGCGGATCCACCGCTCCAACCTCGTCGGCATGGGAGTCCTTCCACTGCAATTTCCCGACGGCGTCACCGCACAGTCGCTTGGGCTGGACGGGACGGAAACCTACGACATCACCGGACTCGGCGAGGACATCCAGCCCCGGCAGGACGTCACCCTCACGATCACCCGCAAGGATGGAAAATCGGAATCCCTCGCGGTCAAGCTCCGGATCGACACCCCCATCGAGGTCGATTACTACCGCCACGGCGGGATCCTGCCATTCGTTCTTCGCCAGCTCATCACCGCCGCCTGACCCATGCGCCCATAGGCACCATCATTCCTTGGGGGAGTGATTCAAAGTTGGTGTGGTTGATAACTGGACACGGTAGGGCGGGACGTCCCTGGCCCGCCGCGCGTTTTTACTTCGGACAGCCCGGAGGTATGCCCCTACCTTCCACGGAGAGCCGCACTCACTTCTGATCACACCCGGCGTGCCCCAAGGACATCGGATCGCCTTGATATCCAGTGAGGCGCGGGATATGGTTGCCTGTTTATTTTCTTCGGTCCGGGCAGCCTGGGCCGGCTCACATGCGAAAACACGGATTTGTATTCCACGATGTCGGGGGGGGACGCTGGGTGCGTTTCAAGATCCTTGCGTGCCTTGGAGCGATTCTCGCGGCAATCGGGATGGGATTGTTTTTTAGAGCCCTTTTTGTTGCCCCCGCCCTCGATTCACCGAACTCGCTGAAGAACCTCAAGCAGCAGATCCGCGCCTACCAAAAAAATGCCGTTTTGCCGGCGGAGAGCAACAAGGACAGAGTTCTCCTCAAGTTGCTCGCGAGGGAAAAACCAGCACCAAAAACCGTGGGTAATGCGCGTGGCGGCAACGCAGGAATCAAAGCCGCGTTTTTCGCAGGCTGGGATGAGGATGCCTTCCGCTCTCTCAAACTGCATGAGAACCTGTTGACCCATCTTTGCCCGGAGTGGCTCTCGTTCACGGATCTGGAAGAGGGTCCCAGGGAGGATCCGGATGCCGCACTCGACCGGATCCAACCGCCGAAGGGTCTCAAAATCATGCCGGTCTTGACCAATCTGGACGGCAGTCGAAGGATCCCCGAAGCCGTTGAATCCCTCATGCGGGCTGACAACGGCAGAAAGGAGCGTTTTGTGACCAAGCTGGCCGCCCTCCTCAAGGGAACCGGCGCCTCCGGAGTTGTTCTGGATTGGGAGGAAGTGGACGCAGGCGAGAGCAACGAACTCTCGGAACTGGTCATCTTCATCGCGGACGGCCTCAGAAAGAGGGGACTGAAGACCTGGCTGTGCGTCACGATGGACTCCATGTTTGCCGCCTGGGATTTTGACCGCCTCTCGCCCCATGTGGACCACTTTGTCGCGCTGCTGCACGATGAAAACGGCGAAGGCGACCCAGCGGGCCCCCTGGCCTCACAAGATTGGTTCGACGGCTGGCTTGAAGTCATCAGCCACTGCGGAGAGCCGGGACAATGGATCGCGTCCCTCGGCAGCTACGGTTCCGACTGGGAGGAAGGTGCCATGACGGGCGAGCAGATTTCCTTCACCGATGCGATGAGCCGGGCGGGAAATGCGGGCTGCACGAGCGTCAGAAATGAAGCCCCGACATTCAACGGCTGGTTTTCCTATTTTTACGAGGGAAAAGGACACGACGTCTGGTTCCTCGATGCGGCTTCGTTCGCTAACGAATGGAATGCGGTCCGTGCTTACGGAATGGGCGGGGTTGTCGTCAACCGCCTGGGCCTGGAGGATCCGGGGATTTGGAAGACGATCGGCACGCGGGCGGAGGCTACACCGGAACTGCTCGACCGCTCGATAGAAGTCGGGGAAGCAATCACCTCAATCGGAAAAGGGGAAGTGGTCAGTCTGGACCCGACGACCACAGAAGGACGCCGCAGTTTTTCCCGCAGCCCGGAGGGCACCATCTCATCGAGTTACGAGGAACCCCCGTCGCACCCGACCTTGTTTCGCCTGGGAGGTGACCGCCCGGAAAGTATTTCCCTCACATTTGATGACGGCCCGGATCCGGAATGGACGCCAGCCATTCTGGACATCTTGAAAGCAAAAGGCGTCAAAGCCACATTCTTTGTCGTCGGGCGGGAAGCCGAGCGCTACCCGGACATCATCAGGCGGATCGTCGCCGAGGGACACGAGATCGGCAACCACTCGTTCACGCACAGCAACCTTGCCGAGGAACCCGCTTCGATTGTCCGGTTGGAGCTCAATGCCACACAGCGGCTGATCGAATCGCTGACCGGAAGATCCACCACCCTGTTCCGTCCCCCATACAATGCCGACTCCCAGCCCACAGACCTTCAGGAGCTCGTCCCGATCGAGATCGCCCAGTCGCTGGGATACCTGACCGTGCTGGAAAATATCGACCCGCGGGACTGGCAGAAGCCGGATCCGGAAGAACTCCTCAAACTGGTAAAGGCCGACCGCGGCAAAGGAAACATCATCCTGCTGCACGACGGAGGAGGTGATCGCAGCGCCACACTGGACGCCCTTCCCGCCCTCATCGATTACCTGCGGGAACGCGGGGACCGGATCCTCACAATCGGGGAACTCCTCGGAATCGACGGAGACCGGATCATGCCTTCGGTGACGACGGAAAAAATCAACGTCCATTCGTTCGCGAGCGGAATCGGATTTCAAATCCTGCACGTGCTTCAGGATTTCGTGCGCGCGTTTCTGGTTCTGGGAACGATTCTCGTGATCGCCCGGACAGCCCTTGTCGTGATTCTGTCGCGGCTGCACAAGCCGCCGCCGGACCAGCCGTCCTTCCCGGAGCCGTGCGTCTCGGTTCTCATCCCCGCCTACAACGAGGAAAAGGTCATCGCAAAAACCGTCGGATCGATTCTGGATTCCGACTACTCGGGAAAAATGGAAGTCATCGTCGTGGATGACGGTTCGTCCGACCGGACGGGTGAAGCGGTTTCCGCGATTGGCGACCCGAGGGTGCGACTGATCAGGCAACCCAACCGGGGCAAGGCCCATGCCCTGCAAAATGCCGTGAACTCCACGGTGAATGAAATCCTGGTCTTCGTGGACGCGGATACACGGTTCGAGAAGGATGCCATCCGACATCTGGTCGCGGCAATCCGTGATCCCGCCATCGGAGCTGTTTCCGGGCACGCCCGGGTTGGAAACCTCAGAACGTTCCTGGCGCGGTGCCAGGATCTGGAATACGTCAGCGGATTCAATCTCGACCGCCGGGCGTATGCCGCTTGGAACTGCATCACGGTCGCTCCGGGAGCCATCAGCGCGATCCGCAGATCCGCCATTCTCGCAGCCGGGGGATTCTCCTACGAAACGCTGGCAGAGGATACCGATCTGACTCTCGCGATTCACAAGGCCGGATACCGGATCGAATACCAACCGAAAGCGATCGCGCATACAGAAGCCCCCGAAACCTTCGCAACCCTGGCCAAGCAGAGGTTCCGCTGGGCCTACGGCACACTCCAGTGCACGTGGAAGCACCGCAGCATCATGTTCAACCCTCGATTCAAGGCGCTCGGCTGGTTCAGCCTTCCCGGGATCTGGTTTTTCCAGGTCGCCCTGGTCGCATTCTCTCCGTTCATCGACATCCTCTTTCTGCAATCCATCCTCATGGGTCACTCTGGCGATATCCTCCCGTATTTTCTCGCTTTCCTCGGCTGCGACGTCGTCCTAGCCGCGACGGCCGTGCGCATGGAGGGTCTCCCTCTCCGTGACGCCCTGAGGATCATTCCGCAAAGGTTCATCTATCGTCCCCTGCTGAGCTACGTCATCTGGAAATCGATCGTCCAAGCCGTTCGCGGGGCCTGGGTGGGATGGGGAAAACTCCAGCGCACTGCCTCGATCTCGATCCCATGATCCGGCTTCATTTTCTGATGGCGTTGCTGCTCGCTGCCCCGGCTTTCGCCGGCGCGGAGAGCACCCCCTCCGACCTCCTGAAAAAGAACGGCGTCTGTTTCGGGGCCTACATGGACTTCGGCGAAACCGAGGATCACGTGACGCTGGAGGACATCGAAAGTTTCGAGCAGCTTGCTGGAAAAGCTCCGGTCATCATCGCCTCCTCAAGCTACTGGGGAGAGCAGAGCTTTCCATCCTCCAACATCGCGCTGATCGACCGTCACGGGGCCGTCCCCCTCGTCTTCTGGTCGCCCTGGGACAAGCCATACGACCAGAACAAGGGGCCGGACAAATTCTCGCTCAGCGAGATTCTTGCGGGGAAGTGGAACGACTACATCGATTCATGGGCGGACGGAGCGAAGTCGTTCGGAAAGCCGTTTCTTGTCTCCTTCTGCAACGAGATGAACGGCGACTGGTTCCCCTGGTCCGGAGCGTATTACGGAGCGGAGAACGGCGGGCCCGAAGTTTTCAAGAATGCCTGGAGATACGTCGTTGACAGGGTTCGGGCGCGCGGAGCAACCAACATCCTGTGGGTGTATCACGTCAACGCCTTCCCCGCCGCCAATGATGTCTGGAACCTGATGGCCTCGTATTATCCCGGCCCGGACTACGTCGACTGGCTCGGCTTGAGCGTCTACGGAAAGCAGTTTCGCGCGGATGGAAACTGGGCGGAATTTGAAGACCTCCTGGCCTGGCCCTACGAGGAGATCACGGCGCTCGACCCGGACAAGCCGGTGATGCTGGCGGAATTCGGCGTCGGAGAATTTCCGAAAGCCGGAGACAAAGCGAAATGGTTCCGCGATGCATTCGCACGCATCCCAAAATACCCGCGCATCAAGGCAGCCGTCTACTGGCACGAGCGCTGGCAGAACGAGGACGGATCCTTCAGTAATCTCCGGATCAACTCGTCACCCGGGGCGCTTGAGGCCTTCAAAAAAGGTCTGGGCAACCCCCGCTGGATCTGCCGGGATCGCGCGACCGAATAGCCGCGCGTCCCGCTTTTTTTGCCTGCCGTCCCGTGAGGAGCGGCGAAGCCGGATTCCCCCGGCGTCAGGCCTTGGCCTTGGAGAGGGCTTTCGTCAGCCGGCTTTTTTTCCGGTCGGCCACGTTGCGGTGGATCACGCCACGCTTGGCGGCTTTGTCCAGCGCGGATGTCAATTTGACGAACTCCGCCTTCACGACATCAGGCTTTCCGTCGGCAAGTGCCTTGCGGAATTTCTTCTGTTCGGATTTGAGTCCGGTGATGACTCCGGCGTTGCGTTCACGGCGGCGCAAGGTTTGACGCGCGCTCTTAGCTGCAGATTTGGTATTGGCCATAATGGATTGTTGGTGCCAGAGGGGAGAATCGAACTCCCGACCAAGGGCTTATGAGTCCCCTGCTCTACCGCTGAGCTACCCTGGCGAAATGTATTGTTTTAAATGAGTTACGTAATACTGACTTTGCCACTTCTTGACTTTGTTCTACATTTTGTTCTACTTTGACGTTGTGAAAGGCAAAGCGAACGATATGAAGACCAAAATTGAAAAAGAAAACACGGGCCGGAATCACGGGGCGCACTTTACCGCAGTGATGGATTCCCGCAATCGAAAAATCAGAGGGTTGTGGGTGAGGAATGGGCGCTACTACGCGCAGTTTCGAATGCCAGGTGAGAAGTCCGCCCGCAAAGTGCCGCTCTTGAAGAAAGAGGGGGGGGATGCCGTTTCTGTGGAAAGCTACTCCGAAGCCCTCGCCGCAAGGGATGAACTCCTTCACACCCGCCGCCACGGGAAGCCAATGACGCCCAGGGGCCGCAAGCCCCTGCTGGCTGATGCGGTGGCGGAGTATATCAGGCATCACCGATCCCTCGCCCAGCGGGATGAGGACCGCCGCACGGAACAAAGTAGAACAAATGTAGAACACCGGGGGGCAGTCGAGGAACATGACGACGCCCCCAAGAAGCTGACGACCGTCCGCAAGGAAGAGCTGATCCTTGAGCTTTGGAGGCAGCACATCGGGAATATCGCCCTAGACCGGATCACCAAAGCGCACGTCACCACCTACTTGGAAAACATTCTGGAGTCCGGAAAAAAGAAGCGGACTCGGAACATTCACCTTTCCATCCTGCGGAACCTGCTGAATCACTTCGCAGACAAGGGCATCATCAGCCACGACCTCCCGACAGCCGGAGTGAAGCAACTCAAGCACAAGACGCCCAAGCGCGCGTTCCTCACCACCACCCAACTCGACACCCTCGTTGAAAAGGCTCTCGCCAAAAAGGACGGAAAGTTCATCGCTGGTCGTAATGCCCAGCAAATGGCCGACCTTCTGCGACTGCTGGCGTTCTCCGGTGCACGGGAAATGGAAGCCCTCCGATTGCAGTGGGCGGACGTGGACTTTGATAAGCGCAAGCTCCACATCGGACGGGATGGGTTGTCGAAGAACCGTGAGGCCCGTGTATTGGACTTCAATCCCGATTTGGAAGCCCTTCTCATTGCTATGCACAATCGTCGCGCCCCTGACTCCCCTTGGATCTTCCCAAGCCCAAAGCGGGGCAGCAAAGAAGACCACGAGTGCTGGCAGAATCCACACAAAGTCTGGTATGCGGCCAGAGAAGCCGCCAACCTCGACCATATTCAGCTTCATGATCTGCGCCATTACTTCGCCAGCCGGTGTATCATGGCTGGGATCGACTTCATGACCATCGCCGCATGGCTGGGACACCAGGATGGCGGTATTCTTGTTGGCAAGGTCTATGGACATCTGGCCGACGAACACAAACAGCGCATGGCCGACAAGCTCACGCTCTCCGGTCCCAGGATCATTTCAATGCCGGTCGTCGATCACATGGAAACGCCTGCGCTGCGCTCGCACTAGTTCAACGCGCTCGAAAATCAGCCGTAAACTTGACGCAAGAGTCAACGAAAGCGGGAATATTCCGTGAATGCCTTGTGTGGTCAGGGCTCCAGAAGCACCGTCCCGCTGGCGGTTGGCGTCGTGAAGAACCCGGTTGCGTGAACTGGGGCCAATTCTCCCAGCAAGGTCAGCGGGCTACCGAAGATCACGCCTTCATACGGCGTGCTCACATTCGCTTTGCCCACGGGGCGCAGGAACGCGCCTTTGAAGACGCCGGTTGTTGGAGTGAATGTGAAGCTCAGGCCTGTCGGGGGCTTCGTGAGCACCGGGGCATTTGTCTTCGGCCATGTGCCGTTCTGTGTCAGCGCCGTTGTCAGCACGACCAGGCCGGGATCGATGGTCAGCGTGAAGTTGCCGGTGGTGGCGTTGCCGGTGAGCAGCGAGATGTTTGGTTTGAGCTGATACTGGTTGCCCTGCGGTGCCAGCGGCTTGAGGAATCCGATTGGGAACATCGCCCCCGCCGCCTTGTCGTCCTGCCGCAGCCATTCCAGCGTGCCCGCCACGGTGGAGGGTGAAGCCTTCGGCACATACACCTCGCCGAGGATCATTCCGTCGAGGGCTTTGTAGAGCGGGATATGGACCGGCACCACCCAGTTGTCTCCGCCATCGACCGTCCTCGCCGAGGTCGTGAATGTTGTCCCGTCGTCCATCTTACCCGCGAATGTCGCCAGCCCCTTGGCGTCCACGACCATCGTCGCATACCCGTGCCATCGCGTGGTGTCCGTCGGCAGGGTGGTCGTATCCGGCGGCAGGGCGATCGTGTAGCGGTTCGGGCACAGCGGGTGGATGCCATTCGGTTTCAAGCCCGTGAAAACTCCCGGCAGCGCGGTGAACGCCAACGCCGCTCCTCCGTCCGGCGTCGCCGTGCCTGTGACCTTGCCGTGCTCCGTGATCAGATCGAGCTTGAGCGCCACCGTCACCGCGCTCTTGCCCGTGCGCTTGAGAAGCAGTGTCGTTTCTCCAAGGCCGTCAAACTTTCCGCTCAGCGTCAGGCTCTGGCCCTCCAGCCGCAGCGATCCGGTGAACGTCCCCGTGCCCGTCGTCGTCAGCATCACGAACCCGTTGCTATGGAAGAACGCGTCCGTGCCGGTCTCCGTCCCGTTGCCCAGCAGCCCGTTGAAGGTTCCGACCAGGGCGGGGAACGGGTTTGCGATGAACACGGGTTCCAGTTTCAGCCCCTCTTCCATCGTGAAGGTCAGTGTCGCGTTGCGCGAGAAAGACACACCGTTCTTGAGCCATTCCTTGAAGATCATCCCCGTCTTGGGCGTGGCCGTCACCGTGTAGGGCATTTTCAGGTTCAGGTTCTTTCCATAGATCCCGTTGGTGAGGTTGGTGACCGTCCCATTGCCTTGCGCGGCAAGAACCAGCGCGTCGTTCGAGGGTTTCAGATACGTCACGCTTCGCGAGACCGGTTGGCCCTTTTGCGCCAGCGTGTCTACTGTGCGGAACAGCACGGTGTTGACCCCCGGAGAAAGCGTTGCGTTCGTGCTCCAGGCATATGGGGTTTTCGTCCCGGTCACGCTGACATTCCCCGACCAACTCGCCCCGCTGTCGGTGCTAAATTCCACCCCGGGCTTCCCGCCTGCATCGGGCACTGTGCCTTTGAAACTGACAGTGTCCGGGCCACTGGGGAGGGCTGTGATTTTTGCCCCTGCGGCAGGCGATGTGATAACCGGCAGCGGCACCGTATAGGTGAGCGTGCGGGAGACAATCGCGCTCACGTTTTTAGCAAGATCAGTCGCGCGGAACTGCAAGGTGCTTGCTCCCGGAACCAGCGTAACATTGGCCGTCCACGCGTAGGGGCTTTTCACCGACGTCGCAGGAATCGTCGCCGGACTCCAGTGGGTGCCATTGTCCGTGGTGAATTCCACCACCGGAACCCCGCCAAGCTCGAGAACCGTTCCCGCAATAACGGCGCTCGGGACCACCAGCTTCGCGGCGTTGACCGGGGATGCCACGCTGAGCACGGGTTTGATTCGTTCGGGAAGCGGTCCCTGATCCACACTTGCATAGCCGCTCCAAAGAGGAGAGGTCCAACCCGAACTTCCACTATAATAACTCACAGTAAATCCGCTTGCGGCATTCCCAAAAACACCGGTTCCCATTGAGGGAGCGTTGCACTCAAAGAAGGCATTTGCGAGGCCAGTGCAATATGAAAATGCTTGGTCCCCAATGCTCGTGACGCTGGAGGGGATCACCACACTCGCGAGGCGAGTGCACCATTCAAACGCGTGGCCCCCAACACTTGTCACGCTGGGAGGGATCGTCACGCTCTCCAGCAACGTACATTCTTGGAAGGCATAGTTCCCAATGCTGGTCACGCCACTGGGAATTGTCACGCTCCTCAGCCCGCATTGCCGGAACGCACCGTCCCCAATGCTCTTGATGTTGGGGGGAATTGTCACGCTCGTGAGATGGCGGCAGAGTTCGAACGCATAGCTGCCAATGCTTGTTATGCTGGAGGGGATCGTCACGCTCGTCAGCCCGTCGCAACCCGAGAACGCATAGTTCCCAATGCTGGTCACGCCAGAAGATATCGTCACGCTCGTCAGCCAGGTGCAGCCGGAGAACGCATAGCCCCCAATGGTCTTGACGCTGGAGGGGATCGTCACGCTCGTCAGCCCGGTGCATCCAGAAAACACATAGTCACCGATATAGGCGACTTTGTTGGGGATAGTCACGTTCGTCAGCCCGGTGCAATCGGCGAACGTAGACCAGCCAAGATCGATCATGCTGGCGGGGAGCGTTACGCTCGTCAGGCTTGTGCATCCCTTGAAAGAACCAGCTGAAAAATAGCGGACTGTGCTGGGGATCGATATACTCGTTAGGCTTCTGCAATATTGGAACGCATAGTTCCCAATGCCAGTCACGCCAGATGATATCGTTACGCTTCTCAGCCCGTCGCAACCCGAGAACGCCCAGTCCCCTGTGCTGGTTACGCTGGAGGGGATCGTCACGCTCGTGAGCCCGTAGCATCCAGCGAATGCATAGTCTCCAATGGTCTTGACGCTGTTTGGGATCGTCACGCTCGCCAACCTCGTGCAATTTTGGAACGCATATTCCCCAATGCTGGTAACTCCAGTAGGGATCGTCACGCTCGTCAGGCTGGTGCACCCGTCGAACGCATACTTCCCAATGCCAGTCACGCCAGATGATATCGTTACGCTCTTCAGCTCGCTGCACCAGTAGAACGCACCTTCCCCAATGGTCTTGACGCTGGAGGGGATCGTCACGCTGGTCAGCCCGTCGCAACCCGAGAACGCATAGTTCCCAATGCTGGTCACGCCAGATGATATCGTCACGCTCTTCAGCCAGAGGCATCCGGCAAACACACCGCTCCCAATACTGGTCACGCCCGAGATTGTCACGCTTGTGAGAGCGGCGCAGCCATCGAACGCAGTATCCCCAATGCTTGTAACTCCAGAAGGGATCGTCACGCTTGTGAGCGCGATACAGCTACCGAACGCACCTTTCCCAATGGTCTTGACGCTGGCGGGGATCGTCACGCTCGTCAGGCTGGCGCACTCGAAGAATGCTGCATGCTCAATGCTGGTCACGCCGTTGGGGATCGTATAGTTTCCAGTCATTCCGGCGGGGCATTGAATCAGTGCGGATTTCAATTTATCGCTGAGCACCCTCCCATCCAAACTGCTGTAATTTGGATTCGCAGGGTCCACCGATATTGAAGTCAGTCCGCTGCACTCACCGAATGCAAAGTAGCCAATACTCTTGATGCTGGGGGGGATCGTTACGCTTGTCAGGCCGCAACGGCAGAACGCACCTTCCCCGATATTCGTCACGCTGGAGGGGATCGTCACGCTTGTCAGGTTGGTGCATCCGTCGAACGCATAGCCCTCAATGCTGGTGACGCTGGATGGGATCTTCACGCCAGTCAGGTTGGTGCATCCGTCGAACGCATAGCCCCCGATATGGGTGACGGGCTTTTCGTTGATAAGCTGAGGGATATCCACAACTCCAACCGGCTTTGTCACAACGCCGGTGATCGTGAGCCCCGTGCCATCCTCGTAGTATTTAAAATTCCCAAACGTGCCGGACGTTGCCGCCGAAAGCGGTGTGGCAGCGCAGGCAACAGCCAAGGCGGCTTGAAGCCAAAAACGGGAGCAGGAGTGGTAGTTCATAATATTAAGCAATCAGCGCAAAAATTGGACGCGTTTTCATAGAGCTGTTCCCGGAATATCTTTGCGCTTGCCCGCCGGGGCGGCATTATCGGGTGTTGATTTCTGATGCTAACTTTTGCCAAGATTTCACGACGTTGACAGGCCGATTGAGTGGCATTTCTCGCCTATCCGCCAGGAATGTGACGCGGGTCACGGTTCTTGGTTTTTTTTACAACCTTTTCAGGAAGGCAAGCATGCTGAGATCCATGGAAGAACAAACATTCCAATCTGGGTCCGCTCAATTCCGTTTGTAGCGGCCCATCAGTTCGGCGGTCTTAAGGATATGCCCCTTCACGGCCTTGTCGAGGGCGGAGCGTCCGGCACCAGCGGGAAGGTTCAAGTTTGTGTCGAGGGCCATCAGGCGGAAATAATAGCGATGTGTGCCCGAGGGCGGGCTCGGTCCGATATAGATGACCTGCCCGAAATCCGATCGGCCCGTCACCGCTCCCGGAGGCACGGAGTTCCTGGCAATCTGTGTCGTCGAGGGATCAATGTTCCATACCAGCCAATGGTTCCATGTCCCTGACGGTGCATCGGGGTCATCGACGACAAGCACGAGGCTCATGGCTCCCGCAGGCACTCCCGAGATGTCCAGTGTGGGGTTGACGTTCTCCCCGTCACAGGTGAACTGCGCGGGAATCGGTCCGCCTTCCGGAAAATCCGGGCTGGAGATTTTCGTGACGGCTCCCGTTTCTGCCTGAATCTCCACAGGGCCGGAGGCGGAACCGGTGGAGAAGAACCCGGCACCACTAACGGGTGTTGACTCCCCGTGCAGGGTCAGTGGGTTGGCAAAGATCACGCCCTCGTAAGCGGTGCTCACCTTCGTATTCGTCAGACCGACCGGTCGCAGGAACGCGCCTTTGAAGACGCCGGTTGTCGGCGTGAATGTGAAGCTCAGGCCTGTCGCGACCGGCTTCGTGAGCACCGGCACATTTGTCGCTGGCCAGGTGCCGTTCTGCGTCAGCGCCGCGAGGCCGGGATCGACGGTCAGCGTGAAGTTGCCGGGCGCAACGTCGCCGCCGGTGAGCAACGAGAGGCCGGTCTTAAGCTGATATCTCTCGCCCTGTAGCGACAGTGTCTTCAGGAACCCGGCAGGGAACATTGCCCCGTTGGCGGGTGCGGGTCTCAGCCAACCGAGGCTGCCCTCCACATCCGCCGCAGCGGCGGGCTCGATCTTCGGCATCACGACCTCGCCCAGCAGCATCCCTCCGAAGCCGGTGTAGAGCGGAATGTGGACGGGCACCACCCAGTTGCCTGCCCCGTCATCGACCGTCCTCGCCGATGTCGTAAACGTTGTCCCGTCCGCGAGCTTGCCCGCGAATGTCGCCAGCCCCTTGGCATCCACAACCATCGTCGCATACCCGTGCCCGAGCGTGGTGTCCGACGCGGGCAGGGCGATCGTGTAGCGGGACAGGTTCAGCGGGTGGATGCTCTTCCCGATACCGGTGTAAACTCCCGGCAGTGCGGTGAACGCCAGCGCCGTTCCTCCTGTCACTGTCCCGGTGACCTTGCCGGGTGCGGTGAGGTCGAGTTTGAGGCTCACCGTCACTGCGCTCTTGCCCGTGCGCTTGACAGGCAGCGTCGTTTCTCCATACCCGTCAAACTTCCCGGTCAGCGGCAGCGTCTGCCCCTCCAGCCGCAGCGACCCCGTGAACGTCCCCGTGCCGGTCGGCGTCAGCGTCACGAACCCGTTGCCCAGGAAGAACGCCCCCATGTCGGTTTCCGTCCCGTTGCCCACCAGTCCGTTGAACGTTCCGGCCACGGCGGGGAACGGGTTCGCGATAAATACAGGGGTGAGGGTGAGCCCTTCCTCCATCGTGAAAGTCAGCGTCGTGTTGCGCGAGAAAGACACCCCGTTCTTGAGCCATTCCTTGAAGATCATCCCCGTCTTCGGCGTCGCCGTCACCGTATAGGGCATGTTCAGGTTCAGGTTCTTTCCGTAGATCCCGTTGGTGAGGTTGGTGAATGTCCCATTGCCTTGCGCGGCTAGATCCAGCGCGGCAGTCGAGGGCTTCAAATACGTCACGCTTCGCGAGACCGGTTGGCCCTTTTGCGCCAGCGTGTCTACTGTGCGGAACAGCACGGTGTTGACCCCCGGAGAAAGCGTCGCATTCGTGCTCCAGGCATATGGGGTTTTCGTCCCGGTCACGCTGACATTCCCCGACCAACTCGCCCCGCTGTCGGTGCTAAATTCCACCCTGGGCATCCCGCCTGCATCGGGCACTGTGCCTTTGAACGGGGCTATCCCCGCGAGCAGATTAGCTCCGGCCGCAGGCGATGCGACAACCGGCAGCGGCACCGTGTAGGTGAGCGTGCGGGAGACAATCGCGCTCACGTTTTTAGCAAGATCAGTCGCGCGGAACTGCACGGTATTCACGCCCGGAACCAACGTGGCATTAGCCGTCCATGCGTAAGGGCTCTTCGCCGAGGTCGGAGAAATCGTCGCCGGGCTCCAGTGGGTGCCATTATCCGTGCTGAACTCGATGACCGGCATGATTCCGCTCTCGACGACCGTGCCCACAAAGACCGCACCGGGGACAGCCAGCTTCGCGGCATTTGCCGGGGAAGTAACAACGAGCGCTGGCTTGGTTGTGTCGGGTCCCGGATCAATACTTTTGTAGCCCAACCAAAGAGGCGAAGTGAAACCAGAGCCCGCCCCGTGATACTTCACCGTAAACCCAACACCCGCTGAGCTGAAAACACTGCTTCCCATTGTCGGGGCATTCCCCAAAAATTCCGCGCTCGTCAGCTTGCTGCATCCTGAGAACGCACCGTCCCCGATGTTTGTCACGTTTGGGGGGATCGTCACGCTCGTGAGCGCAAGGCAATTACGGAACGCATGGTTCTCGATGCTGGTCACGCTGACGGGGATCGCCACGCTCGTCAGTCCTCTGCATTCGAAGAACGCCCCTTCCCCGATGCTGGTCACGCCGGAGGGGATCGTCACGCTCGTGAGCCCGGTGCATCCGAAGAAGGCATAGTTCCAGATTCTGGTCAAGCCGGAGGAGATCGTCACGCTCGTCAGTCCTCTGCATCCGGAGAACGCATAGTCCCCGATGCTGGTCACGCTGCCGGGAATCGTCAAGTTCGTGAGCCCGCTGCAATTCCCGAACGCCAACCCCCCGATGTCTGTCACGCTGGAAGGGATCGCCACGCTCGTGAGCCTGCTACATCCGAAAAACGCTTGGCTCGCGATGCTTGTCACACTGGAAGGAATCGTCACGCTTGTGAGCCCGGCGCATCCGAAGAACGCATTGTCGCCGATACTGATCACGCTGCCGGGAATCGTGCAGCCACCGGCTTTGGCTCTCGGATGTTGCAGAAGCACGGTTTTCTGCTTATCAAACAGCACGCCATTCGCACTGCTGTAGGAGGGATTTGCGGCATCGACGTTGATACTTGTCAGCCCAGTGCAGTGTTCGAACATATCGGTCCAGAAGGTCGTCACGCTGGCGGGTATCGTGACGCTCGTGAGCCCGCTGCATCCGGAGAACGCTCGTTGCCCGATGCTGGTCACGCTGGAAGGGATCGTGACGCTCGTGAGCCCGCTGCATCCGGAGAACGCATTGTCCCCGATGCTTGTCACGCTGGAAGGGATCGCCACGCTCTTGAGCCCGGTGCATCCGAGGAACGCCCCTGTCCTGATGCTTGTCACGCTGGAAGGGATCGTCACGCTCGTGAGCCCGCTGCATCCGAAGAACGCATTGTCCCCGATGCTTGTCACGCTGGAAGGGATCGCCACGCTCTTGAGTCCGGTGCATCCGGAGAACGCTCCTCCCCCGATGTCTGTCACGCTGGAAGGGATCGTTACGCTCGTGAGCCCGCTGCATTTCCCGAACGCATCCTCCTCGATGCTTTTCACGCTGGAAGGGATCGTCACGCTCGTGAGCCCTCTGCAATTATAAAATGCCCCGTGTCTGATAGCCGTCACCGGCATCCCATCGATGCTCGCCGGGATGCTCATTGCGCCCGTCGGTGCCGTCACGTAACCCGTAATCGTGATCGCCGTCCCATTGTCAAAGTAGGTGAAATTGGTTGGCGTGGGAGTCGGCGTGGGTGCCTCGCCATGGTAGCGCACCACGGCAATATTATATTGAGATTCGCCAGCGACCACAATTTTTCCATCGTTGCCAGATATAGCTACGCTGTTGCCAAAATTTCTGGAATTGCCAAACGCAGGCATCTGCCAACCGGTGCCGCCGAAGGATGTATCGAGTGTGCCATTGGCATTGTAACGCACCACGGCAAGCTCATAACCGCTGCCGATCGAAGAATAGCCAGCCACCACGATTTTTCCATTACCCTGCACCTTCACACTCTTGCCGTAGTCGTTGCCCCCGAGGTCAGTCGTCACCTTGCCGGTGCCGCCAAGGCTCGTATCCAGTGTCCCATTCGCGTTGTAGCGCACGACGGCAATATCGAAACCGCTTCCGTTGGAGGAATCTCCAGCCACCACGATTTTCCCATCGCCTTGCACTGCCACGCCAGCGCCGTTGTTATTGCTGCTGCCGATGGTTGTCATCACCTTGCCGGTACCTCCGAAACTCGTGTCCAGCGTCCCATTGGCATTGTAGCGCACCACGGCAATGCTTTTTCCGCTTTGTCCTGCCACAACGACCTTGCCGTCACTCTGCACTGCCACGCTGTTTCCAGAGTCGGTGCCACCGAGGTCAGTCTTCACTTTGCCGGTGCCGCCGAAACTCGTGTCCAGCGTCCCATTGGCATTGTAGCGCACCACGGCAACGTCATTGCCGGCGCCGCCCCAGGGGACGGTATTGCCAGCCACCACGATCTTCCCACTACTGCCAGACAAGGCCAAACTGTAGCCAGAATCATAATAGCCTCCGAAGTCGGTCGTCACCTTGCCGGTGCCTCCAAAGCTCGTGTCCAGTGATCCGTCGGCATTGTAGCGCACCACGGCAATGTCAGAATAGCTGCCAAGGGTGCCTCCGCTGAGGTAGGAGCCAGCCACCACGATCTTCCCATCGCCCTGCACGGCCACGCTCCTGCCGTAGCTTTGGCTCCCATTGGTGCCTAATGCAGTTTTTACCATGCCCGTGCCGCCAAAACTCGTATCCAACTCCCCGTCCGTATGGCTGCGCACCACGGCAAATTCGTTGACGGTGAAGCCGGTGTCGCTGGATTGGGACTGTCCCGCCACAACAATCCTCCCATCGTCCTGCAGTGCCACGCTGTTCCCAGCTCCTGTGCCAGAGTTGTAAACAATCACCTTGCCGTCGCCGCCAAAGCTCATGTCCATCGTCCCATTGGCACGGAAGCGCACCACGGCAATGTCGGCAAAATCGCTTCCGTAGATACCTTTTGGATCGCCACGAAAATCGCCAGCCACCAGGATTTTTCCATCGCCCTGCACCACAACACTCTTGCCAGTGTCGCAGGTGTAGGTGTCTATCCCGCCAACCTGCACCATCCCGGTGCCTCCGAAGCTCGTGTCCAATGCGCCATTAGTATTGTAGCGGGCCACAAAAATAGCGGTATAATAGCCCACACCAACGCGGTTTTCGGTCTCGCCGGCAACAACGATTTTTCCATCCTCCTGCACCACTATGCTATTGGCAATGTCATCCCCATAGGTATGAGGGCCAAAATGAGTCGTCATTTTGCCGGTGCCTCCGAAACTCGTATCCAGCGTCCCGTCCGGATGGTAGCGAACCACGGCAATAGTGGCACTGAAGATACCATTGCTACCGCTGCCTGTCCCGCCAGCGACCACAATTTTCCCATCGCCCTGCACTGCCACGCTTTTGCCGCAGTCGTCGCTACCGAAATCAGTCGTCACTTTGCCATTGACGCCAAAGCTTGTGTCAAGCGACCCATCGGCATTGTAGCGCTCAACGGCGACATCGGCTTTACTGCCGCCGAGAGAATTTACATAACCAGTCACGACGATCTTCCCATCGCCCTGCACCGCTATGCTACCGCTACTGTATTCCCCGCCTGAGATCCCAGTCGTCACTCTGCCGTCCTGATGAAAGCTTGAATCCGGTGTCCCATCTGCATTGTAGCGAAGTAGGGTAATGCCATCCGAATAATTGTGAGTAGCCACTACGATCTTCCCGGTTCCGCCATACATGGCAAAGCCAATGACTCCGTAAGTTTCATCAGTTGTTGCTATTCCGCTGGCACCGAACGTCGCATCCAACGTGCCATCACCGTTGAAGCGTGCCAAGACAATGCCTAAAGTGGTGGGAGTGGCGACATCACCAGCGACCACAATCTTCCCATCGCCCTGCACTACCATGCTCTTAGTGGAGTAGATATTGGTATCGGCACCGCTATTTATCACTCTGCCAGTTCCGCCGAAGCTCGTATCCAGTGTCCCGTCCGCATGGTAGCGGACCAAAGCCGGTTTGCCGTCACATTCGCCAGCCACCACGAATTTTCCAGTGCTGTCATAGAGGGCTACGCAATTCCCATGATCGCCACCGCCGAAATCGGTCGCCACCACGCCGTCGCCGCCGAAACTTGCGTCCAGTTCACCCGACCCAGCGCGGGCATTGATTGCAAAAATGGCGGATGCCGCGAGCGTGCATGCGGCCAGGTTTTTGAATGATGCAGTTTTCATGGGAAATGGTAATAAATCCTTGTTGACATGCGGCCCGTTTTTTGTGGGTGTTTCCATATTCCGGACAGGCGGTTGCTCTTGCCGGCGGTCGGTTAGGCTTCCGGGAACGGACAAGTTCCTACCAAGTTTTCCCGGCGTTGGCAGGTCGATTGTGCGGTTTCCGCTACAATCTCCCGGGAACGTGACGAGGGTCAATAATTCGCTTGCTTTTCAAGCCCGGAAACGGGTTTTCCGGGTTCTGTGGGCGGAATGCCTGGAAAGCAGAAATCCGTATCGTATTGATGGCATGAACTAGGGAATCGCCTGAAAAATTCGCCGCAATCATTCGCTCAGGATCCGGAATTTTATCCAAATCGTCAGCCGGGCATGAGCAATGAGGCTATGCCAACAATAATTCTCAGGATAGCCGATATCTATTTTTTGATAGCTGAGCTTCACTTAGAAGTTTCCAGAAGCACTGCGCCGCTGGCGGTTGGCGTCGTGAAGAACACGGCTACTCGAACTGGGGCCGATTCACCCGGCAGGGTCAGCGAGCTGCCGAAGACCACTCCCTCGTAGGCGGCGCTCACCTTCGTCAGTCCCACCGGGCGCAGGAACGCGCCTTTGAAGACGCCGGTTGTCGGCGTGAACGTGAATGTCAGGCCTGTCGGGGGCTTTGTGAGCAGCGGGGCATTTGTCTTCAGCCACGTGCCGGTCTGCGTCAGCGCCGTTGTCAGGGCCGCCATGCCGGGATCGACGGTCAGCGTGAAATTGCCGGTCGTGTCATTGCCGGTGAGCAGCGAGATGCCGGTTTTGAGCTGATATCTCTCGCCCTGCGGTGCCAGCGTCTTCAGGAATCCGGCCTGGAACATCGTTGCTTTTGTGTTGGCGGGGCGCAGCCATCCGAGGCTGCCGGTGACGTCGGCTGCGGCCGCTGGCTCGACTTTCGGCACCACCACCTCGCCCAGCAGCATTCCGGCGAAGCTGGTGTAGAGCGGGATGTGGACAGGCACAACCCAGTTGCCGATACCGTCATCGACCGCCCTCGCCGATGTCGTGAACGTTGTCCCGTCGGCCAGCTTGCCCGCGAATGTCGCCAGCCCCTTGGCATCCACAACCATCGTCGCATACCCGTGCCCGAGCGCAGCGTCCGGCGCGGGCAAGGCGACGGTGTAGCGGGCCAGGTTCAGCGGGTGGATGCTTGGCTTCACTCCCGTGAACACCCCCGGCAGTGCGGTGAACGCCAGAGCCGTTCCTCCGGTCACTATCCCGGTGACCTTGCCGGGTGCGGCAAGGTCGAGCTTGAGGCCCACGGTCACCGCGCTCTTGCCGGTGCGCTTGAGGAGCAGCGTCGTTTCGCCATACCCGTCAAACTTCCCGGTCAGCGGCAGGCTCTGCCCTTCCAGCCGCAGCGACCCCGTGAATGTCCCCGTGCCGGTCGGCGTCAGCGTCACGAACCCGTTGCCCAAGAAGAACGCTCCCATGTCGGTTTCCGTCCCATTGCCCACCAGTCCGTTGAACGTTCCGGCCACGGCGGGGAAGGGGTTTGCGATGAACACGGGTTCCAATTTCAGCCCCTCCTCCATCGTGAATGTCAGTGTCGCATTGCGCGAGATGGACACGCCATTTTTCAACCATTCTTTGAAGATCATCCCCGTCTTCGGCGTCGCCGTCACCGTATAGGGCATGTTCAGGTTCAGGTTCTTGTCGAGCCCGGCAGTGAATGTTCCGTTGCCTTGCGCGGCGATTTGTAGCGCGGCGGTCGAGGGCTTCAGATACGTCACGCTGCGTGAGACGGGTTGGCCGCGTTGCCCGAGCACGTCCACCGTGCGGAAGAGCAATGTGTTCCCGCCCGGCAAAAGTGTTGCATTTGCACTCCAGGCATATGGGGCCTTCGTCCCGCTCACGCTGGCTGACGACCAGTTTGCGCCAGCATCGGCACTGAGTTCCACTCCGGGCATCCCGCCTGCGGCGGGCACCGTGCCTTTGAACAGGGCTATCTCCGCAAGCAGTTTCGCCCCGGCCGCAGGCGATGCGACAACCGGCAGGGGCACCGAGTAGGTGACCGTGCGGGAAATGACCGCACTCACGTTCTTGGCGAGGTCGGTCGCTCGGAACTGAACCGTATTCGCTCCCGGAACCAACGTGACATTGGCCGTCCATGCGTAGGGGCTCTTCACCGATGTCGCAGGAATCGTCGCTGCAGTCCAATGAGCGCCGTTGTCCGTGCTCAACTCAATCTCAGGCTTGCCGCCCAACTCAACAACCTTTCCGGTAAACGTCACGTTCGGGAACGCCAGTTTCGCGGCATTCGCCGGAGTTGCCACACTAAGAACCGGGTTTATTGTATCAGGTGCGGGCGTCGGCGTGGGTGTCGGCGTGGGTGTCGGCGTGAGTGTCGGCGTGAGTGTCGGCGTGGGAGTCGGCGTGGGAGTCGGCGTGGGAGTCGGCGTGGGAGTCGGAGTCGGAGTCGGTGTCGGAGTCGGAGTCGGAGTCGGAGTCGGAGTCGGGGTCGGGGTCGCCCGGTCAAGGGAGATCACGACAGAGAACGAGCTGTTAAGGTTGACGGGCATGTGATCGGAGTCCTTTGAATTGTAGCCGGGAGCTGAAGCCTGCCACCAATAGCTGCCATTAGCACTGATTCCGGCAGGAACCAACGGCTCCCCAGTGGATACAGTGGTCGCGCTGTAAACAAAAGGTCCGGCCGTGGAAAACAATTTAACAGTCGCTCCTGGGATGGGATGGGACGTTGGTCGGGACCCCGAAAGCTGAGCAGGTTTGAAAGAGAGTTCTGAGGTGATAAAACACCAAAGAACCAATGAAAAAGAGACACAGCGCGGAGCAAATCATCCGCA